>Ga0222628_1000503_pt1 | contig 16222 bp, 28 predicted proteins | sample AntAcemetageno95_FD_179860 | JGI IMG/M metagenome (GOLD analysis project Ga0222628, IMG submission 179860) | Saline water microbial communities from Ace Lake, Antarctica - #95 | ecosystem: Environmental > Aquatic > Non-marine Saline and Alkaline > Saline | place: Antarctica: Ace Lake | collected...
AATTACTTACCTTAAAAGTAGGAGTTTCTCCTGCTTTTCTTTAAATATATTTTAATGGTCGCTTACATCCCCGACACTAAAGATGTCGGGGTTTTACGCTCCCTTTAATAAAAAAAGTAGAAGATGATAAATTGGAGAAATTATTTTGTTATCAATATTCAATTCAGAGATATATTCTAGATTATGTAGATGTTGAAAATAAAATAGCAATAAACATTAATGGTGATTATTGGCACGCAAATCCATTGCTTTATGAACCAAACAAACTATCTAAACCACAGATAGTGAATGTAAGGCAAGATAAAAATAAGAAAATATTTTTAGAAAAACATGGATGGAAGGTTGTAAATATTTGGGAAAGTGAAATTTATTGGAATAAACAGTTGGTTAAAGAAAAGATAAGGACGGTTAGTTTAACGGCAAAACGGAGCGTCTACACCGCTCAGTTGGGGTTTCGACTACCTCACTGTCCACCAGATTGGTCAGAAACTATTAAAAAATTGTGGTTTAGAAAAACAAAAATTAAAAAAGTTGTAAAAAATAGAACCTCCAAAATTAAAAAAATATGTTTTAATTACAAGTGTGGAAAAGAATTTGAAGTTTGTCATTATAATATTAAGCGAAAATATTGTTGTCCAGATTGTTATAATATTTCAAATAGAAAAATCGCTAGGCCAGCGAAAGAAGTTTTAGAAGAATTAATTAAAAACAAATCAATGACAGCAATAGGGAAACAATATGGAGTTTCTGCTCGTTCTGTTAAAAAATGGGCTATAAAATATAACATAGATTTTAAAAATATTATGATGTTCCCAAAAAACTTCATAAAATTATAATTTTAAAAATTTTGCCTACCAATTTTAATAATGGGGCTGTGGGTCAAATGGAGACCACCAGATCTGCAATCTGGCCTATGCGGGTTCAACTCCCGTCAGTTCCACCAGTTTTGGGGCCGTAACTCAATTTGGAAGAGTGCTACTTTCGCACGGTAGAAGTTGCCAGTTCAACTCTGGTCGGCTCCACCAAACCTTCACTGGTATTATAGCAGCCATGATGTATGCTATAACGCATCCAATCCCTATAATGGCTCATAAACCCACCCAGAATGCCCTACAACGGCTTAAAACGGCCAAACAATCCCATCCTACCAACCAGTTTATAAACAATAAAAATGCCCAAAATAGAGTATGCCTTGGGGCATTTTTGACATATACTTAATTATATATAGTTATAGCTATTTTGAGCTATAAATCAATATAATAGTCTAAATAGTCTATTTTTTAGTAGGAATGGCTGAGGCATAACCAAATCTAATTTTCTGTCTAAGTTCTTCTATTTTTTGTATTGCTTCTTGTCTTTTTCTAATTTCTGCTTGTTCTTTAATTTTAATATTTACTAATGGTTTCGCTTTGGGTTTTACTTCGGGTTTTACTGGGGTTGTTTGGCGTCTTTTTCTCATATTTTTCTCCTATTGGGGTTTTGCAATAATTCATCAATGGGATATGAGATACCTTTATGGGATGTTATTTATCTTAAATACAATAATAAATAATTTTTATAAAGTGGTATAATATACAAACAATAATTTAAGGAGATATTTTTATGTCTATAATTAAGATTAACCCACAGCCTTATGGAATTGGCAGAAGACCTTTTACAGAAAAATATTCTAATATTGCAGAAAAATTAAATCTTAAGCAGTATGAAACGGAAATTAATGAAAAAATACTAGCATATCAAAACAAATATGAAAAAGAGTTACCTCTGATAGAAAGCGGAGAAATATTATTAGAAAAGAGTTTCCAAGATAAAAGGACGGAAGGAAAATATTTTTACGATGTGCTAGACGGTTGGAATTGGGAAGACATTAAGAAAATATGGCTGCAAAATCGCTTGTCAAAAATTATTCCAGATGTTTTTGTTGATCTTTCTGGGTCTGATAAGGACAGGGTTTTTGAAACAAAAAAATCTTATAAAATTACAACAAATTCTGATTTTAGTTATAATGCATATGGGCACAAAGTGAAACTTGAATTGCAGGTGTCTAGGGAAATTAGAGAAGTATATCATATGAAAGAAAGTAAAGTAGATAGGGCATTTAGGGAGGGGATTATATTTTTTTGGTATATTATTCGTGCAAATAATTATTTCTTTTGCCTTCCCCATAGAGATTTAAAAGATACCATTCCTGTTCCCAATAAAAGTTGGGGAGGAAAAATGGCTTACAATTTGTTATCTAATAAAGTAATGCATTATTCATCACGCGGCGATTTGAGCGAAGATGTTTATGAAATTTTAGGATTAAAGAAATGAAATTTAATGCAATAGATTTATTTGCAGGAGCGGGTGGATTATCATTGGGTTTAGAAAAGGCTGGTTTTAATATCGTGTTGGCTAATGAAATTAATAAAGATTGTGCAGAAACTTATAGCAAGAATCATCTTCAGACATTAATGATTAATAAAGATATTAAGGATGTTAATTTTGAAGAAGAAGTAAAAAAAATTGGATTTCACAATAAGATTAATTTAATTGCAGGTGCATGTCCCTGCCAAGGATTCAGTACGGTTGGTAAGAAAAACGAGCAGGATGAACGTAATGATCTTTTTCGTGAATATATTCGTGTAGTTAAATCTATTTTGCCAGATTTTGTTTTATTTGAAAATGTCAGCGGATTCAAGGCAATGTATAAAGGAAGAATTTTTAATTGTTTGTGTGAAGAATTTCATAGATTGGGGTATGAAACAAAATACGAAATTTTAAATGCAGTTAACTTTGGACTTCCGCAATCTAGAAAAAGAACGATTATTGTTGGCTTTAGAAAAAATATGTCTTTCACTATGCCAGAAGGTAGTTATGGAAAAAATCAAGATCATGAGAAAAAAAATAGTTTTAGAATATTAAGAGATGCGATTTCTGATTTGCCTAAAGTTGAAAGTGGTGAAGAATCAAAAGAATATCTTTGTGCCCCAAAAAATGAGTATCAGAAGGAGTTGCGTGGAAACGAAGTTATTCTTACTGAGCATTTCGTTTCCCAACACGGAGAATCAATATTAAATGTTCTTTCGAAGGTTCCTTATGGAGGTTCTATTTTAAATGTTCCTCAAGAATTGCGTCCCAAAGGATATTTTGGCAATACATATGCTCGTTTAGAATGGGAGAAACCTACCCCAACATTGACAAGAAATTTTGGTTCACCATCTTCTAGTAGGTGTGTTCATCCAGAATTAAATAGGGGGCTTACTACGAGAGAGGGTGCAAGGGTTCAAGGATTTCCAGACAGTTATGTGTTTGCTGGTAAAAAAGGTTCAAAAAATTTACAAATTGGAAATGCGGTACCACCATTATTGGGATATGAAATAGGCAATAAAATCCATCAAAGTTTGCTTAAATATTGTAGAAAATAATATATTATTTTGTTGACAATTTATCTTAATATGATATTTTACACTTAATTGACTTATTAAAGATAGAAATTAATTTGGATATTTTTGGTATGGATAATGGAGATTGGTGGCAAAGTTGTGAAAAATAAATTATCATAAAGAATTTTATTGACAATTAAATATAATGTGTTATTCTTTTCTTGTCGTTAAAAAAAGAGGGAAAAATCGGTTAATAAAAGAGACTATAATGATTTTTGAAATCATGGCAGTTATTGTTATTTCAACATGTATTTTTTCTATGGGACGTGGTAGTTCTCGTGGCAATTCTAGCAATAACGAAAGTGATAGGCAGGACAAGATTAATGCAAGGCTAAGGAGATTTGAAAATTCCACAAGAGGATACCAAAATTGCACATCAGAAGAAGCGGATGATTGGGATGATGAGATAAGGGAAAGAATAAAGAACGGTGAAGATGTATAAATATGAAAACAAAAAATAAACTTAAACCTTGTCCTGGTTGTGGAAGCACATCAATTTGCGTTTGTTATTTTAAACACCCTATTGACAAGGTGAAATTCTGGAGAGCACACTGTCAAGACTGTGATTGGAGTTTTGGTGGTTCTAGTTTGACAACTACGGAAAAGCAAGCGAGAAATGGATGGAACAAAAGGAGAAGAAATGAAATCAAAAGAATTTAACAATAAGTACCATATTGGTTCAAAGGTTAAATACTACCCTGTAATCGGAAGGTCAGAATTTATTGAAGCAAAAACAAGAAGTGAGGCTTGGGAACTTGGTTCTGGACATACAGTAGTTAAAATTGACGGAAGGCTTGGTGGAGTTTCGTTAGATGCAATTGAAATTTTAAGCGGGGTAGTTAATGAGTAAAAATAAGGCAAATAAAAATGAAAAACAAATATGCCCTTATTGTGGCAAGAAAAGTGCAATGTATGTTCCTGCTATTGGATGGGAGTGTACAAATAGAAAATGTTACAAAGAACGTCAGAACAATCTAATTGCTGATTTTAATTCCAAGGGATACACAGATGCCGAAAAAGTTTTAATGTTTAATGGCGTTTCTCTGTCTCATAAAGACCATATACTATTGCACAATAAAAATGCAAAAAAAGATTAATGGGCAATAAAATAAGAAGTTATTATGTTTCTAATATAATAGGAAGAAATAAAATAATGACTAAAACGACATATCTATTGTTTGGAATGATTTTAGGTATAAGTTTGTTGGTTTGCGGTTGCAGTAAAGATAATTATAAATACGCAAAAGGCGATATGGTAAGAGCTAAACTTGACAATCGTTGCGGAATGGTTGTGAGCAGGTGGTGGGCAGGTGGTAAACGTCTTTGTTATAATATTCGGTTTTCGGGCGAACAACAGCAGACGCAAACAAGAATATTGGGTAATGATAAACCTATTTTGATAAAACCGTATGCTATAGTTTCGATGCAAGAATTTGAAATCGAATTGGTAGACCAAAATATTGTAACAAATTATTAGACAGAAAAGGCGGTTGGGCCACGAAGAGTGGCGAGAGTGAAGTCGGATTTGGCTCTCAGGTCTGCGGATATCCGATTAGCGCAGGCTCACTTGACGGTTGTGCGAAAGCCTACGTTCAGGGGCCGTCCTTCTGTTTGATAAAAATAAAAAAAGCATTAGATTGGGAATTTTATTAAAAACTATTCCAAATGTGTATAATATGAAAAAATCAAAAAAATGTCAATGTGCTACTTGCAAAGCTAATTATAACAAAAGAAGAAAATGCACAGCCTGCGGTAGAAGGACGGTAGTATATGTTCATGCTATTGGGTGGGAATGTTTAGGTAAGAATTGTCCGAGCAGGAATCTTTCAGTAGAAGATTTGATTATGAATTTTAAATCAAAAAACAATGAGTAAATATGAGCGAAAACAAATTTAAAACTATGCGACATATAGAAACCGTTAGGAATTATCTTAATGCAGTAATTAAGGCATTAATAAATCGGTCAGAAACACATGACCAAAGTAAATTACAATCTCCAGAAGTTGAAGCATTTGAAATTTATACTAAAAAACTACGAGATTGCACATATGGTTCAGAACAATACAAAAAGTTTTTAGAAGAACTGAAACCAGTTCTTAAACACCATTATAATTTAAATAGTCATCACCCAGAACATTATATATCTGGTGTTAAAGATATGACTTTAATAGATATTATAGAAATGTTCTGTGATTGGCAAGCCGCTGGTCTTCGCCATAAAGATGGCGATATATTTAAAAGTATTGAAATAAACCAAAAACGTTATGGGTTTTCTGACGAGTTGGCGGATATATTTAGAAATACTGCACGATGGCTTCTAACAGAAAAAGTTAATCATAAAGCACATGAAAGTTAATATGAGCGAATGGTGAAAAAATGAATGAAACAACTTCAAAGTTATACGATTACTTAAAAACCATTTTGGCTAGTCTTGAGCCCAAATATAGTTTAAAGGCAATCGAAATTGCAGATATTGCTCACCGTGGTCAAAAAAGGAAATTTCAAGACGAAGATTATATAAACCATCCTATTAGGGTTGCTCGTAATGCCTTATTATCTCCCTGTTATTTCGGAAGTTTAGACAAAGAATGCACCACAAAGCGTCTTAAGATAATTGACGAAGAAATTTCAATTGCAGTATGCCACGATGTTTTTGAAGATACAAAAACAACATTTGAAGATGTTATAGGTTTTTTCACGCCATATATTTTAAAGGGGTTTGTTGCCCTTGCTAGGGTGCAGGGTGAAAGTTATTTTGATTTTATTATGAGAATTAAAGAAACGCCTTATTCCCTTATTAAGATTTGGGATTTGAAAGACAATATGTCGGATTTAAAAGAAGGTTCTTTAAAAGATAAGTATCGTTTGGCTCACTATATTTTAACTTTAACCAAGGATGAAGAGTTATCCATATGAGTAAAAATGAAAACAAATCAAAGATGTACATTCTTATTAAGAGTGTAGAAGATGGAGTAGATATTGGTCATGCGATTCTTGCTGCTGCACATGCATCGACTAGTGGTTACTTACAATTTATAAAAAATGAAGGAGAACTTACAAAAGATGGATTAATGCAAGACCAAATTACTAGAGATTGGGAAAGAGAATCATTTAGGAAAGTTATATGTAAGCCTACTTTAGCTGAATTCGAGAAGGCTAAAACATACGGTGAAAATCTTAAAGACTATAAGATTATGGTTGAATGCGGTTTGGGCGGAATGGAAGTTGCGATTGTAGTAAGACCTCGTGATACTGATGCGGATGTCAGTTTTAATCGTTTTTTGAAATCTTTAAAATTATATAAATAAGGAAAAATAATGAAAACAAAAAAAACAAGAGCTATAAGCCGAGCGAAACGTGTTTATCAAAATGCATTATGTGATTTAATATTAACTCGATTTAACAAAGATATTAAATATGATTATCAAATTCCGCCTGTTAAAACTATCCAAGGAATTGTTTCCAAATCACTGGAACAATGGTGTACAAAATCTCATCTTAAAAAAGATATATCTGAAATTATTTTTGATAATGATAAAACCAATAGTATTTTAAGGAACCACTTGTGGATTAAACATATTTTTGGAAACGAAAATATTGGTGGTTATGGAATTCTTTTCAGATATAGAAAAGAAAAAAAAGCAAATGCACTTTTTACAATTTATAACACCCTTCAGTTGTCTAATTGTAAGATAATTGATGGTAAAGTAAAACATCTTTCTTTAAAAATTGATGTCCAAAAATTCATTATGATATTGAAAAATATGATAGGAGAATACTAATGGGACAAATAATCTGGAGATATATTAATTTTCATCCAAAAGGTAGAGGCTATAGAGTAAATATAGCCTATATGTTAATGGAACACAAAAATGGCATAAAAATATATGGTAGCCTTTTTGGTTATGAAGGCGGCGGTTGCTATAGTGACGAAAATTTTATTTTAAAATATGATAATAAAGACAAATTAGTTGCTCGATGGTGTGCTCCAGAGTATCCTAGCGTTTGGAGTCAGTCGGAAGATCCTGAAGAAAGTGACAAGAGGTTTTGTACATTTAAAGTGACTAAGGCAGAGGAAAAATTATTAGGAGAAACTGAATTTGCCATAGGAGAAACATTAAATGGCGATGAAGATGAAAAATTTATTGAAGAACACCCTAGTAAAAAATGGCTTGATATTATAAATAGAGAAGGAGAACGTATAGGTACAAAAGAAGATCCAGTTATTGTGTATTATGATAGTGATTATTATGATCTAATAATTCCAGATTTGCAAAAAATATGGGGGTTATCTTATGATTTTTAACAAGATTAAAAAGAAAATTAGTAATTGGGTTGTTAATTTGGCTCTAAAAATTTTAGTAGTGATTGACCGTGAAGTTTTGTCTCCGATAGATATTGAACATTTTGCACAGAAGAAAACAATATGCAAGAAATAATTGGAAATATGTGGGATATAGATGCTGATGCCTACTGTATTACCACTAACGAAGTTATTAAGGCAAATGGTAAAGCAGTAATGGGGGCTGGAGTAGCATTGAGTGCTGTTAAAAAATTTCCAGATTGTGATGAATATTTAGGTCATTTTATAAAAACAAGTGGGCATAAAGTTGGAGTTTTTTTTCGTTATGCTGACAAAATAAGTGAAAACAAAACAAGAGATTTGATATCTTTTCCAACAAAAAATCATTGGAGAGGTTCTTCTCCTATGTGGCTAATAAGAAGGTCTGCAGAAGAATTAACAGCATTAATTGAAAAAAATAGGTATAATAATGTTATATTGCCAAAACCAGGATGTAGTAATGGTGGGTTGGACTGGGAAGACGTAAAAAAAGTAATAGAACCTATTTTGGACGATAGGGTTATTATTGTGTCATTATGAGTGTCGAAAAAGAAATTAACAAAAATGGCGAAATATGGGCGCAAGAAGAGTGTTGCCTTGAATGTGGGTGGGATATTAATTATGACGAGCGTTCTCCTTATACTGTTACTGATGAAAAGGAGTTTTGGCAAGGATTTGAATATGCTCATATTACATGGAACGAACATTTTATATGTCCAAAGTGCCAAACAAAATTTATATTAGTTAATGAAAATTAAATTATGAAACAAAAATATGCAGATTTGTATGGCGTTGACGCTCGTGTTTTTTTGCCCAGATTGCCACATCTAAAAATAAATGTAACTTATCGTTGCGATAGAGGTTGTAGCAACTGTAATCGTGCAACTCATTTGTGTCCATCTTCAAGAGAAGAGGACATAAGCCCGAAACAACTATCTAATATGTTAGAAGATTGTGTTAAAGTTGGAAAATCATGGACTAGAATTACACTGACTGGTGGAGAACCAACTATGCACGATAATTTTGAAGAAATTGTTGATATATTAATGAATTATAAAAAAGAGCATAATCCCGCAATTAGAATTGGCACTTATACATATCATCATCCAAAATTTTATTATAAAATAGAAAATGTTATGAAAAAATATCCATCCGAAATTAATAATGGTGTTTATGCGAAAAATAATAAGGGGTTTGAAATTAAAGATACAATGAAAGAGAAGCCAAGAATTCATAAAATAGCATATTTTAAAGCTCCAATTGACATAGAGCCATCCAAATATAATAAAGATCACCTCTATCATGGTTGCAATGAGGGAGCAAGGTTGTGTGGGATAGGATATGATACTACTGGATTTTATTGTTGTCCAGTAGGAGCTGCAATAGCAAAGATTTTTAATTTAAATGTTGCCATTAAAACAGTAGCCGAACTAACGGCAAAAAGACTTATAGAACAATATGTGCCACTGTGTCGTTTGTGTGGCTGTTATGCTCATTATAAAGCTAATGTAGATAGAGATTTAATTTCTCCAACATGGGAAAAAGCAATTAAAGAATATAATCAAAGAAGATTAAAAAAATGAAACTTGATTCAGAAGACACTTCCTGGGTTCCTACTAACAGGCAAAAGGTTTTGTCACCTCGCAAGGTTAAATTTTATTGTGGGTGTGATTTTGCAATAGTAAGACCTTGGGTCAAGTGCCCAGTATGTAAATCGAGAAATGGTCAAAGAAGGTTAAAAAAATAATATGGATTATTTTAGGAGATTTATTATGAACATAGTTGAAGAAATACAAAAATTAGATAAAACATTCAGAGAGTTTAACAAGTCAGAACCAAATTGTGTTAAACTTGGGAAAAGAGAAATTTGGGATTTGGAGAACTGGTATAATGAAATTTCAAAACCAGAATCCAATAAAAAACGGGTTAAGATTAAGGACGGTGCTATGATAATGAACCTGTGTATCATTAAAACAAAAAAGAGAAGTTTTATTGAGGTTGGAGTTGAAGATGTTGCCAAATATGCGTGGAAAACAGTATTGCCAAATCCATATTAGGAAGAAAAAATGAACATAAAAGATTTAATTGAATTTCTACAAAAATGTCCCCCAGAATTAGATGTGCTAGTTTTGGCTGATGAATTTGCTTGTTACTATCCTTTGGAAAAAGAAATGTTAAAAACAAAAAACCTATGTCTTGGGCATACGGAACAAGATGTAAAAAAAATTAAAAGATGTGAATATCCTGGAAGCCCAAAGTGGAGGGAAAAAGATTGGTTTCATGGGAAGTGTGACATAAAGAAAAAAAGGAAAGTGTTGACCATATCATGAAATTATTAGGGATAATTAAATGAATAAATTGACTCCAGAACAAATAGAAAAGGCAGTTAACTGGTGGGGAGAAGTAATTACTAATCCCAAGTTTGACAATGGTGATAAATCATCTAATGGGCTTTTGTGTTTAGCGTTGGCATCTTCCGCTCAAGACAAAATGGCTCCAAATAAAGAAAAAATAGAGAAGTTTAAAATTAATTTGAGAAAAGCGTTGGAGATGGAGAAAGCAAACGATTATATGCATTTTCATGGATTGCATACTGATTATGATCCAGATGAAATTTTGGCAGATTCTGCTAGCAAAGCTGGTATTTCCGATATGAATTTTCCTTGGAAAACACATATGTGGTTTCGAGACGGCAAGGTAACTGTTGCTTACGGATATGCTGCTCAACCAGTAGAAATATAAGTATGAAAAAATTTAGAATATAAGTATGAAAAATTTAAATGAAAATATGGGGCTGTAGCGGAATTGGCTAACGCGTCGGATCTGCATTCCGAAAATTTGGGGTTCAACTCCCCACAGCTCCACCAAATAATTAATAAATAAAGGATTTTCTCCTAAAAACGTGGAACAACTAATTGTTGCAAAATAAAAATAGGAGAAAAAATGAAAATTAAATGTTTAAATTGCCAAAATTTATTTAAGGCAAATGAAAGAGAACTGAATAGAAAGAACGGAAGCAAAAATCGAGGAAGATTTTGTTCAATAAGTTGCTCTTCAACTTATGGTGCAAAGATAAGAAGAGAGAAAATAGAAAAAAATGTAAAATGTTCTTATTGCGGCAAGATATTTTATAAAAATAAAAGCAAAATGAAAAATAGCAGAAGTAATTTGCATTTTTGCTGTAGAGATCACAAGGATAAAGCTCAAAGAGTTGAATTTGGATTAACAGAAATTCATCCTGATCATTATAGAGACGGGTTGTTTAGATATAGAAATACGGCATTTAGGCATCTTGCTAAAAAATGTATTTGCGGTTTTGATAAAGAAGAATTGCTTTTTGTGCATCATAAAGATGGCAATCGTAAAAATAATATTTTATCTAACTTGGAAATTGTATGCCCAATTTGCCATTCCATAAGACATATGGTTTTAAAAAATAATAAATGGATTTTTAATGCAAAAAAGATAACTCCTATAGAAAGAATATCTGAATTAGAATATAAATTTTTAAAGGTGTGAACAATATGAAAAACAAAATAGAGAGGCAATTTTTCTAGGTTAATAAAACCTAGGAGGATTGTATATGAGCAGAACATATCGTAGACATTTGGTGTCAGAATATAAAGTTAGTGGTAGAATTTACGATGAAGAGAGTTCATTCGCTCTTGATGAATTATATAAACCAGAATGGGGTATATGGTATTTTAGTGGGCATAGGCAAAGAATTAGAAAATCTAGAGATGGGAAGCCCCGTTATAAACCCTGTAAAGAGTTTAAAAAAATTAATCGCAAGCTAGAAAAAGCTAAGGTAAAAAATGCTATTCGTGCTGGAAAAGAAGTTGTCCCAGTATTTAAAAAAAGCAATGTTTGGAATTGGAATTAAAATGGTCGGTTAGCTCAATTGGCAGAGCGCAGCGTTTACATTGCTGATGTTACAGATTCGAGTTCTGTACCGACTACCAAAAAAGGAAAACAATGAAATTATCAAAAGAACAAGTGCTTGATGAATTACAAAAAGGTGGTTTCCATGTTGCTAGAATGCTTAGCGGTTCAAAATCATATTATAGTTCAAAATATCCAAACAATGTTGTATTTTTTAATGCAAATATGGTTGATGAAAAGATTGGTAAGGTTTGGTATGGAGACTTAGATTTAACTGTTGATTCTAAAAAAATTATTAAAATAGCCAAAAAATTAAAAACTACTTTTTATATTTTGTCCGAAAGAGATGGTAGATTTGAAAACGAAAGTAAGTCTGCAAGAAAACTAATTAAGAAGTCAAAATGGAACACCAATCAGTTTGTCCCAGTTTATGATTGTGACTACGAAATGTGCCCTGTTGGTGGACCTATAAAGATAGAATCAAAAATAGATAAGAATGCCAAAAAATTAGATAAAAAGTGGCTAAAGAGTGGTGTGATTCAAGAAGAAGGAATGATTGTTGCTTATGGCGATAACCTTCCAAAAATATTAAAAAATGTTACCAGCAAATTTAACACAAAAAAAATCGAGCTGGCAGCAACTGATGGAACAGACCAGTATCAAAGAGAGATTGGTGTGATATTGCGAATCCTAGGGCATCCTGGAGCCCTTGTGACCGATGAATCGAGTATATGGGACTTCCTATCTCATTTTGGAGATAAAAAAGAAAACGAAAAATTTAATAAGAAGTTATTGGCTAAAATTAGTGGCAGATTGGGATTTGAAGTAACATCAAAAGATTTATTAATCGAGGTTGCTCAAAAAATAACCAAATTTGAATTTTGATAGGTTTTTCATATCTTTCATAAGAATAATATTCTATGAATTGGTATAAAACATCACAAACGCAACCTGCTATCCAAAAGCCAGAAAAACCCAATTTGGTAACTACTCCTAGTGAAATTGAAGCTGTTAAGGATTTTACTGAAAGACAAGTTCTTTTTCGTTTTAAAAATGGATGGACAGTGCAAAAAGTTAAAATAGATAGCGAAGTTGAAGAGGATTTCATTAAGGTGAATTCATTTCTTGACAAACAAGATCTTTACTCTCTTAGAAATGAACATAATGTTCCCAGGGCTAATTTTGTTGCTGCTTTGTCTTCTAAAGATCCTGCTTATTTTGGTATATATGAAGTTAATTATAAGTATATTTCCGAACAAAAATTTGATAATGAAACAAATTGCCATCAATATTTAAAACAATTCTTTGATTTCTTAAAAAGTTTAGGAATGAAACCAAAGTGGTTAGAAGAACCTGAATATTTACAACAAGAAAAGGTAACTATAAGTGATTTAAAAGAACATATTGTGGACGAAATGGGGATTGCTCCCGTTGTAAGAAATTATGGGGGAGATTCTGATTCTTATTTCGAAGCATTAAAAAAAGCTTTTGAAGAAGCTTGGGGAAATAGTAGTTATTATTACAGCAATACAGCCAACGGTCTTATTGATGACATCTTTGCTTTTGCAGAAGCTAGGGAAGAAATTGGCTTTTTGGATGATGCTGTCCAAAAAATAGAAGAGTGGGCTCGGGAATCATTTTTAGAGGTAGATTGGGGTGAACAATTGCCAGAAAGACCAGATGAGCCAACCAAGGATGAATTTACTAGGGAATATAAAGAAACTCCTGGTCAAAAAGAATTTAAAAACAAACAATTTGAAAAAACAAAGAATGTATTTTTTGACGAAAAAGCATATAATGAAGCTGTTAAGGAATATAATAGGTTGGAAAAAGAATGTGAAGAAAAAGAAAACGAGCTAGAAGAATATTTTGAACCAAATCAATTTGGCAATGTGGCATATAAAAAATTGCAAGCGTTAAAAGCAAGATCTGTTCCAGTTAAGTCTACAAAAAACAAGACGAAAAAGTCTAAAAAACAATAGGAAAAATATGAAAATAATTAAAACAGCTAATAAAACTAATATTAACATTTCTAAATTTGATTTTCTAAAAATAGGCTTTTCTACGGGATGGATTGAAAAATATTCTACGAGCGAAGGAATTATTGAAATAGATGGCAAATTCTATAAAGATGAAAACGGAACAACAGTTGAAGTAGAAAATCCAAATAAAAAAATAGAAGAAAAAAAGTTGCCAAAAAACATTACCGTTTCTGTTTTAAATAGAGATTATGTTTTTCAAGAAGGAAAAGTATATTCAGATGCAGCTGGTCATTACGAAGTAGAAAATATAAACGGTAACAAACTAGACGTAGTTTATATCGATGGGTCTTTTAATGGCGAGCATAGAACATATGATACTATAGGTAGGGCTGTTATAATTGATAATGAATCCAAGAGAGAAGATGCCAGAAACAAAATGAGAACCATTAATTTGAATAAACCTAATCAATATTTCACATTGGGATTTTTAGCAAAGAATGGAAGAATATGGGTCGAAATACCAGAAAGACATGTGCCAGAATTTGAGAGAATATATAAGGAATTTACTGGTGAAGATCCCAAACAATATCTCAAAATTAATAATGGGAAGGGTGGCTACGCTATTTTAAAAGAAGAAGATAGAAAAAGACCAATGGAGTTAAGGATTGCGTTCCCTGTTGTTCATTCTGAAATTTTAGATAAAATGGATTTCGGCAAAAATATTAATATTATTACAGATGGGGAAAGAATGGAAATAAACAATTCAGATTATTTGAAAAATTTATTTAAATTTGGTTTTACAATAGGGAATAACAGTAAAAATATTGAAAAAATTAGATCTAAAATTCATCCTGATAATGTTGAATATTTTGACAAGGGAATTGCTTTGGAAACAGCCTAGACGTTTTCAAATAATTCTGATTTTTTTAGTTTACTTGCTGTTTTCATTGATTGAGGGTCTATATTTAATTCCACATCTATTTCTGTTTCATTACCCCAATTATCAAATTCAGGATATTTTGCTCTTGCGAAAAGTTCTAATTTTTTAAAATTTGGATAAGACTTAACAATGTGCTCTCTAACCAAATAGGGTTTTCTACTATGTTTGCCCCTTGTTTCTCTAATTACAGAAGGAATTCTAATACTTGCTGATGGTGGACTAAAATTTCCTTTTGTTCCAACCATTAATAACTCATGTTGCCCACGAAACCAAAATCCCATTCCAATTTTTTCTTTATCCCATATTGCATGTGTTTTGTAGGTAAAACCCCAACTTTTCATAACTTCAAGAGCTTCTATTAATTTAGGAGCAGTAGCCCACAAATATAACACAGCATTTTCGTCAGATGGTATTTTTAACGCACAAATTTCCTCAACACTCATAGTGGGATATTGATTTTCTATTTTTCTAGTGGATGATTTTGAAAAAGAATAGCGCCAAGGAGGATCAGCATAAATAATTTGATATTTTTTTTCCATAATATATTATTATTATACCATAAAAGGCAGAATAATGAAAAAAATAACCTATGAAAATTATTTTCTTGCAATTAATACTTTTTTGGTATAATATAATTACACTATTAATAGTAATAATATAAGGAGTGAAAATATGAAAAACGGCCATATAGAATTTTCTAATGTCAATGGATTAAGAATAGCAAATATTTATAACAATAGCAACATAACTTTTATGGGAATTGGCACTATTGTTGGTAGTAATTTTGAAACCCCAAATATATATGGAGTCTCTCATTTTTCCGAACATATGTTTTTCAAAGGAACCAAAAAGAGAAATTGGAAACAGATTAATGAGGAGTTTGCTTCTATTGGAGCAAGTCAAAATGCCTATACTAGCAATACAGAAGTTTTGTATCATTGTACATTTCCAACCAAAAGTATAGGTAGAGCTATAAATCTAATGGGTGATATGTTTTTTAATTCTTTGCTTCCAGCAGAAGAGGTTGAGAAAGAAAGAAATGTGATTTTAGAAGAAAAAAAGATGTATGACGATGATCACACATCTTTCTTTTATGATGCTATTGGGGAGAAAATGTTTGTAGAAGAAAAAGGGCATCCCACAATTGGAACAACCAAAACAATTAAATCTATTATGAGAAATGACATTATTAATTATCTTAATAAAAATTATTGCTATGAAAACGTGTTGTTTGTATTTTGTGGACCTACAAAAACAGATAAAATAATAGAACACATTAAAGCCATTTTGCCAAGTAAACATTTTTCGTTAAAGCATGGCAAAAAAAATATTGGAGACGGATTTCTTTGGGACAATTATTTTTTAAATAATGCAAGTAATAAAAAAATCAAATTGCTTGTAAAAAGAGATAAGATTACCCAATGTCAGATTTGTTTGCCCTTATCTGGATTGGGAGCAAATGATGATTCTTATTTTCCCCAAAGAATTCTTTTCAAATGTATCGGTGGTGGTATGTATTCAATTCTCTTTTCTAGGATAAGAGAAGAATTAGGATTGTGTTATTCTGTTGGTTCTACAATAATAAATATGTCCTATCCAAATTGTGTTCTACCTATGATTTACGGGAATACTTCTCAAAAAAATATTGATC
>Ga0222628_1000504_pt1 | contig 16203 bp, 29 predicted proteins | sample AntAcemetageno95_FD_179860 | JGI IMG/M metagenome (GOLD analysis project Ga0222628, IMG submission 179860) | Saline water microbial communities from Ace Lake, Antarctica - #95 | ecosystem: Environmental > Aquatic > Non-marine Saline and Alkaline > Saline | place: Antarctica: Ace Lake | collected...
GGTCGGTTGAAGTAGGCTAGTAAAGCACTTGCCAAACTATAATCAGGGTTAGGTCTTAGATAAATAAAATCACCATATTTAATATAGTGAGTTGGAGTGCCTGAGTCGGCATTAACATATAGTTCTTGAAAAGTTCCACCTGATGTCCCACTTATTCTACCAGTTTCGTTGTGGACTATGTTGTCTAAGGTATTCATTCTCTCTTGGATTAGTGAAGTGCCTGTTCCAGCACTATTAAGAATTTCAAGCCTGATAAGACTTAAAATTGTTTCAGTAAAGGCACTGAACTTATATCTGTTAGTCCCTGATACTATGTTTTGAGTATCAATAGGTGGGCTTGTCTCATTAATGTCGTCAAAGTTCCACCTGCCATCAGATTGAAAAACAATTGATAGATACCTGTCTAAAGCAGAGTTTACCCTTGATGCCTTATCTCTTAAAGGATAAGTGCTTACATTTGAGCCGCAAGTGCGGTCTATTTCTTGTGCTAACGCATCTTTTGAGATTGAATTATAGAATTTAATATGTTTGTCCTTTCATTAAGTACTCATCTCTGACCTTAATTATTTAAGGTCAAAGGGAATATTCAATTACTGTAAGTTCTTGATAACTTCTACGCTCCAATAAGCATTAAATGTGTTATTGCTTCCAATAACTCCATTCTTTGCTGTGCTAGCCCAGTATCCTGCTGTTGCTGGGGTTCCTGTTGCTACACAGTTAAAGTAATCGTAGTCGTGTGTTAAGAGAATTTGAGTTGCTGAACCTGTACCAATTACGCCTAAACCATCTGTGGTTGTAGCTTGGTTATTATTAAACACTCCAGGTGTTGATGTAGGTAGTGTTAAATTAAATAACTCGTAAGTTGGTAGGGCTGTTGCAGTAGATGCTCCTCCACAAACAATAGCAGTTGTTGAAGTTGATACACCTTTAACATCAATGTTTAATGACATTACTGTTGATGTAGAAACTTCGTGAGTAGTTGCATTATAAGCGGTGTCGCTAGTTGAAGTAGCTTTGCCGTAATCAACTGGGTTTAAGAATGACATTAGGTTTACTGAACCATCAGCGAATTGACCGCTTTTAACCCAAGTAACTCTATTACCAACCTTATACCAATCTGTCTGGAAAACTCCACCTGAACCACCGAAGTTCTCTAATTCATCTATAACTGGAGAAGTTTCAACCTCACCATCATTGATGTAGATATTAACAACTCCTGCTAGAGCAACAGCTCCAACTAACATAAAGATAGTTGTCAGAGACATTACTACTCTGTTCCTAAAAAATTGTTTTAGTTTAGTCATTTATTTTAGTCTCTTTAACTTAGCCTCCAGCTCGACTTCTTTTAACTTATATTTAGCTGGATTTTGTTTCTTATAACTAGCCATGAGCTTTTTATACTGTTCTTTAGTATAAACAGTTCTCATAGTAGATATAGATGGATTTTTAAATCCTTCTACTACTGGTTCAAGAACATCAGGTTCTCTTTTGCTGTTAGCTTCTCTGATTTCTTCGATAGTCTTGACCCTGTTTTCTTCTACTTGAACTTGAAGTAATTTCAACTCAACTTTTAGAGCTTCAATAACTTCTGACTCTTTGACTGGTTCTGGGGTAGGAAGTTTAGGCTTTACTTCCTTTTCTGCTTTAACTTCTGAAGCAGGTGTTTTTTTGAATTTGTCTTTTACAATTTTTTTGGTCATTTTAGTTTAAGTTAGTTTATATTTGAGGAGTAAGGCGTGATGCTGGATGCAGTCAACCAGGTGGGTGGCAACTTAATTCAACACCACTTCTTACTCCCCAATTTTCTAAACTAAAATTGATTAAGTAATTGTGATGTCGATTAAGAGGTCATAGGTTGGAATCCAAGCCTTAAAACCTGCATAACCGTAGACAACGACTTCTTTACCAGTTTTGCCTGTTACACCCTTTTCCTCATATTTCATACCTTTAGGAAATGCGTAGGTTGAAATACCTTTGACTCCGAAGACTCTGTGTCCTGCGTTTGTCCAAGTCTTTGTTCCTGATGCTGTTGTGGTAGTAGCATCAGCGAATGTTCCTGTTCGGACAATGTAGAAGTCAATGCCCATTTGGCTGGTTAAGTAGCCATTTCTGAGCCAAGTGTCAGCTGTGTTAAATCCTGCAGCACCGAATGCTTGGATAAGACCTGGTAAATCTGTATTTTCTATAATTAAGAAAAGATTACCATAGTCGTTTTCATATCCAACAACCTTTGCGAGTAATTCAGACATAATTGGGACAACGTTAGTAGCGGTTGTGAAACCTCCTGCTGGAGTGCTGTAATCTCCGTTAGCGTTTTCTGTAAGCTCGTTTACTCAAATTTGTTACTCTTAGTTTCTAAGTTATGTGGGCAATAACCATAATGTCCTAAAGACGCATTACAGTTATGGCATAAAATACGATATTCAGGAGGAAAGTTTTCTTTTACTACTTTCCTGTAAAGTGTATGGACGTGAACCTTTTTTTTAATTCTTTCTTGAGTGCCTCCTCCGTTTACGTGGTCAAGTGCCATAAATTCTTGGTGGCTTTCACCACAACAAGCACACTTACCACCATATCCTTCAATAACTGTTTTTCTTAATTCTCTTGAATAATCTCTGTGTAACTTTCTGTATTTTTCTTTATTTTTCTGATAGTATTCTCGTTGCTGTTTACAATTGTGTTCTCTGTTTTTTGCCCATTTTTCGTTTCGTTTCTTTCTACTCTCTTCTGGATTTGCGTGCCATTTTACCTTGGCTCGTTCTCTATTCTTTCTGTTAATCTCTTCACGATTTTTTTCTACATATTTCTTTTGAGATATTTGTTTTGATGATAATTCGTTCATATCATCATACTATCAGTTTTCACATAACTTGTCAAATAACTAAGGGGGACAACACTTCGGATGTCCCTCTCCCAATTCCTTGGGAGGTCAGACTATCGCTTCTATGCAAATTGCATAGTTCTCTCACTTAGTCGTTGCGGCTGCACGGCTAATGCCTGCTTGCCTCGGGTTATCCATTCTTGGACTTTCCCAGTAATCAGAGAGAATTTATAGTGAGCAGTAAATTGGTTTACCCACTTGTCTAAAGCTGTTGCAGCTGAACTGTTCAATTCGTTAATTCGACTTTTAAATACATCAAACTTTGTAAGGGTTTCTTCAAAGTCGTAGATGTGTTCTGCTACGATAAATTCATCAGTAACGGTTAGACCGTCATCTGTGAGAGTGAACGTAGCTGTTGAGTATGTTCCAGCAATAGTTTGAACAGTTGTTGAAGGCTGACTTCCATAAGGAGAGTCAATATATTTCAATCCAGTTCGGTCAACTTTACAAACTTTCTCAGCAACCAACTTCTTACGAAGGAGTTTTGCCAAGTGAGCTAGAGCATATTTCCTACGATAACTGTAGGTTGATATGGTATTAATAATTTTAATGGACTTTATTCACTTGGTTACTAACTCTTCTCTAATATACTATTTTCTATCATATTCACGATGACAACATACACATAAACGAATCCAATCAGATTTATCTCGTAGATACTTCCCACTTTTATTTGCCCAATGGATTTTTCTGCCAGTTAATCCGTCTTTACCACAATATTCACATCTTTTAGGTTTACCCAGCACTCGTTCAACCCAAGTATGTAATCCCCTATAACCAACATCATCACCTTTCCATTGATTATTTTTGTCACGCTTACAAGCACTTCGGCTCATTTTCTTTTTGGTTTCTTCTGTGTGTTTCTTTCCTAGTCTAGCTATCTTACATTTTTCAGCGTGTTTCTTTGATAGTTTTTTACCTTTATTCCACGCTACGCCTAATCCTTTTTCTTTTCTTTTAATCCAAGCCTTTCTTAAACCTTCTCTATGTTCTTTTGACCATTCTTTATTTTTGTTCCAAGGGACACCAAGCCCCTTAGCTTTTCTATTCACCCAAGCTCGTCTTAATGACTCTATATGTTGTTTTGATAGTTTCTTCTTATTCATACAAATAGTATAACAAAGAAGAGTTAGTAATGCAAGTTTTAAAGAACACTGTTAATCCAGCGTTCCACCACACTGGGAAACTATTTTCCACCGAAATAGTGATTAATTCAATAGTTTACCCACCTAAATTATTGTGTTTTTTTAGATTGGAACTCGGCTTCAAGCATAGCATCTAAGTCAGCATCTGAATCTGGAACATTTCCAGACTTATTAAACTTCCTTAGTAGCTCTTTGCCTGTTGCTTTGTTTACACCGTGTCTACCACCCTTAGTAGTGGTGGCTTTTGCGGTTGCTCTTAATTCTTCTCTATTCTTTATGACAGCTTGAACGTCTGCGTGCTTCTTAGCTTCAGGTATAGAGATTTCATAGAGTTTAGCAAACTTCTCTACGGTCTCTACATCTTCATCGTGAACATCGTTTAATGCTCTGATGTCTTGTAAAGAATATTCGTTTTTAGGAGTTTCGTTCTCCACTTCCTTTTTAGGAGGGGTGGTCTCCAATGGCTTGTTAGCCTTTTCTGCTTTTTCAGCTCTTATTTTTTGACTTTGATATGCTTCCATTGACTTTACTCCTACCTCTCGGCTTTCATAAAGTTTTGGAAACTTATCTTTGTCAGTTTTTTCAAGAACTTCTTTAGCAAGTTTTAAAGCATCTTGCTCTGCTATTTTTTCATTAGTCATAAATGTAGTCTAGTTTAAGGACTTAGCGGTCCAATTATGTTTTATTTATTTGAGTCTAAATTCTTTTTTTCTAATTCCTCTTCTTCTGTTAATGGTTGGTGATGCTGAATGGCGAACATATTTAACTGGTTTAGTGTTCCATTAATTCTGTTGATAATGTTATTCCTTGCTTGTAAGTTAATGAAAGAACCATCAAATCCTTCTTTGCCTGTTGGGGTTAGTTCTTTGAACATTATCTTTCCGTTCTCCCATTGGTTTTCTGAACCTTTAACAATATATTCATACTTTGGTGACTTTCCTCCCATCTTATCAATCTGTTGTTCAAAGTATCTAATTAGAACTAACTTTGAAAGAATATCGTTGAAAGTTTCACCTGCTCCTTTTTCTTCTGTCTTTATATCTAACCAAGTATCAGATGAGTAGGCGGCATTAGGGTCTATAATGGGAATAAGTGAAAGTCTTATAACTGATATTAGTTGTTCGTTACTTCCTATTTCTGAGATATGAGATAACTCATCTCCAGTTAAATCACCTTGTAATAGAAATTTTCTAAGTGTCAATAATAGGTCTGTATTATTATAGAAGGTATTTGATACCAACGATAATTGTTCTTGTGAGAAGACTCTATTACTATCAAGTAACATCTTTTCTATTTGCTTTCTCTTTTCTGCTTCTAATTGTTGTATTTCTCTTTGTTTGTTCATTGTGTTGGTTGTGTTAATTTAGCAGTATCGACTTGCCCACCTTGTGGTACTGCTTGCTGATTTTCTAGTTGATTTTCTGGTTGATTTGCGACTTGGGACATTTCAAGAGGACTGACGGCTCCAGTAATACTCAATATTTTATCAAATACTAATTTCTCTTGAGGACTCATCGGCATACCTTGCTTGTTGGCGATGAACTGGAGAACCTTAGTTAGTGTATCGGCTGCTATCTGGGTATCTCTGGCTTCACCTGTAATTTCGTATTCCAAATCCCACTCTAGGTCTTTAAGAATTTCCTTCCAAGTTTTGTCTGATACATCGCTAGGTTTAAATGGTCGTCTATTACCCATTGATTTCATAGCGTTAGTGATTGAGTCGGTAGCTAATGCGATGTCTTCGTCTTGCTGTTCTTTTGAGAATGCTTGTCCTGATAATACGGCATCTTTAATTTTTTGGTTACTTCTTCTAATAGCTTCGTTAGGGATAAATTTGGAGTCAATAAAGTTTATTTGATGTTCTTCTAAGATAGGCATTATTTCTTCAGCGGTATCCATACCTTTCTTGACAAACGGGATTATATACTGCGTGAGCATATACTTAATATCTATGGATTTATTCTCGGTCATTAGTTCAAATAAGGAATGATTTTCTTGTAAGCGAGCTTCTGTATCTCTCCAAGCTGTTCCGCTCTTAGCAGACTCTCCTCGCATAGCAGCACTGATACCTGTGATTTCATCTCCGAGTTGTTTCCATTGTGTTTGATAACTTTGTTGAGCTATTATATCAGCTCTGTTATTAAGTTGGGTTAGAGGTTCACCTTGTTTATGTCTTAATATATCACCTGTAAACATATCGTTTAAGACATTCTTGCCAACAAATGTTCCGTCTGAAGTCTGGAAGATTATCTTTGAAGATAGGTCTAGGTTATCTTTGATGACCTTAGCTGAGTGGTTTTGCATCCATTGAGCTTGGAAGAGGTTTTCTACAGCACCTATTGAGAGAGTTCTGCCGTCTGTCTTGATTAAGTGAGTAATCATATAAGGGTCTTTAGACTCTCTGCCCTTATAGAGAACATAGTCATCATATTCGTCATCATTCTCTTTGCTTTCTAAGAATGATAAAGCATACATTTGCTGTTCATATATTATTTCATCTTCAGGGTCTCCTGTAAGATAAGCAAGTGGTAGTTCTCCGTGGACTTCATAGACTGGAATGTATCCTTGTTTGGTATCTTTCTCTTGTCCGTCGGTAGTTTCACGAACCTCTTGAGCATCTATTAACTTCATTACCATATCTTTGTCATAACCTTCTTTTTTAAGTAATTGAGATGGGGTTAGCCATAACTTCTCAATTCTAGGGTTTGAGTCAAAGTCAACTGCGTCAACTATCATTCTGTTCCAAGGCATAACTTCTGAGAATAATTCTCCATCTTTCTCAACAAACTTTAATATGGTTGAGCCATAGGTTGCTAGTGAGAGTCCCCATTCATTTAAGAACTTACCAAAGGCGTGTTTACGCATCCATTCCTGTAATAAGACTGTGGCAAGGAATGAAGTCATCTCATCAGCTAATTTACTAGGAACTATCCTGATATTCTTTCTGTCAATGTCTGTGGCTCTGTGAGTTATGTTTCTAGCTGATGTTACAATATTAAATGACGGCTTCTCTCTGCCTTGAGAGTCATACTCACCAGAGGTGTGTTTAGAGTTGATATAACAGTCAATCTTCTCTAAACATTCTCTATGGTCGTGTTCAACATATTTAGATATGGTTGTAATTCCATCTACATCGGCAGACTCCATTTCTCTGACCAATGAACTAATTGTTTTGTTTTCTAACATAAATTTAATTCTGACTACCTATAAGTTATTACATATTCGCCTTCGTGTCCTGCTCCAAAGTCTAGTATTAGACCTCTACTAAGGGCTACATCAAATGTATATGTTCCTGTTGTAGCTGCTGCGATAATCCAACCTGCTGTGGTTGAGGATATGTCTGAGGTAGATGTAGCGTCATAGATTATTAAATCTGCTGCTGATACACCACCGATAATTACTGAACCTAATGTTATACCTCCAAATCTCTGTTCAGAGTTAGCTACTATTGTTTCTCCACTTGGTGTGGTAGTAGCAACAATAACTTGAGTTCTAGCTGCGTAAGTGATTACTCCACCTGCTCCATTAGAAGTGCTAGTAGAGTGATACTCTCCACCTCTAGTAACACTACTTAAGTTTGGTTCATCAACTTTTACTTCTGATTTAAAGCCTTCTATGATTAGATGAACTAAAAATCCTAGAACTGCTATAACTACTAAACCTATTAGTATTTGTATTATTAGTTTTTTCATTTGTTAGTTTCCTTCATTAATTGTTCTCTATTTTCTTCTAAAATCTCCTTCTGGCGTTCTACGACACTATCGCCTTCGGGAGTGTCAACTGAAGTTATTTTACCTTTTACTATGAAATACATTCTCATAATAAAACAATCTGATTCGTCTGGGCTTCGACCTATTAGTGCTTTGACATCTTCTTTGAGAGTAGCCATTCGTTTGCCATCTCCCTTAGAAGCGTCTTGGTAGATTGCTAGTTCTTCGATTATGTTTTCTTTTTGTTCCCCATCAACCCTAGAAGCTATTAAGTGGTTATTAACCATATCTGCTAGAGTGAAGATACATTGACTTCTAAGATTTCTGTAGTCTGAGGTTAGTGGTGCGTGTTTCGTGTAAGAAACGTTTGGAAGCCGTACAATGTCCATATCTGTCTTTATAGCCGAATAGCTGGACTTGAACACTACTATGCCATCTAAGAGGGAGCTAGAGGCTACTCCTGCCCCTACACCGATACCATCTACTGCTATGTGAGAGTAAGGGATACGGTCTTGAGAAGCATACTCTCTAATCTGGTTAATTATTCCTTCTGTGTTTAATCTTGCGAAAGACTCTCTCCTGTATTCTTCTAGGTCTTCCCAGAAACTAAAGATTGTTTTATCTGAACCATCATCTGCGATGTCTACAATCATATACTTACTACCTGTCTTTTCTATATTATTTGAAAATACATCTACTAATGAATCATAATTGAAAAGTGAACCTTCGTTTTCTACATACTCTGCTAGGATTTCTTGCTGGTAAGCCTGTGGGTCTAGTTCTATTTTAGCTTTGTCTTTTTCTTTCTGTGGGATATGGGGGTTGTCTAGGGTAGTGAAACGGAATACTCCAAAATCTAAGTTGGTCTTGGCTTCCTTCTCTAATCTTCTAAGGTTAGGATTTTCTTTCTTAGGAGTTCCTATAAAGGTAGCTGAACCACTAACATCCATAAGTGCTGGGTAGAAGATTTCCTGCCAACCTATAAAGAAGTTACGCATTGTATCTAATTCATCAAATACAATTAGGTTTGCTTTTAATCCTCTAAAGTTTTCTCTGTTCTCCCAACCACTAAGATAGATTGTTGATTTCCCACCATCTTTTGTAGGAATCTTCATCTCTAATCTGCCCTCATTGGCTTCTCCCATCTTCCCCACTCTTCTTTTAAGAGCTTCCCAGACAATAGAACGACTTTGTTTCTGTGTCGGACTAATGTAGAAAATGTTTCTGTCTTTACCGAATACAGCAGTATAGAGCATCTGTTCTACCTGTAATACAGTCTTTCCGCTTCTTCTTCCAGCTCTGACAATTTTAAACCTTTTCTTGCTTTGTATAATTTCTTTCTGTTTTGGGTGTAATTTCAAAGTTCTATTCCTTTCCTTATTATTCTACTTGACATATCCTATTTTTGTGTTATCTATTTTTACTAAATTTCATATGGGGTGGAATATATTATACATCAAAGTGTAGGGGTACCACCTTGCCTTATCCCCCCCTTCAGTGCTGTTATATCCTTGCTGTGGCTGTCTGTAGGGTAATAGTTGAGTCTATATACCTCTAGGGGTGCTTATAGGCTCTATGGGGCTTATATCACATTTGCTGATATCCATGTCTAGCGTTTCGTGGGTTATTCCTTGCTTGATACACTCATGACATAGGCATATTAGTTTAGCCTGTTCTTCTGATAAGAAAGTGCCTGTTGCCATGCCTTTAATCTCGGTAATCTTCCTTCCACATCCGTGACAATAACCTTCAATTGCTTTACCTATTCTTTTCTGGTCTTCTGTCATGTTCGGATTTGAATGTTCGGATATGGTTTGTTCGCTTTTGGTTTGTTCGGATATGCTTATTTGTTCGGATATGGGGTCTATAATGTTCGCTTTACGTTTGAATGCTATTCTACAGCTATCCCCACAGTAAAGACGGGCTTTCTTTCCTTCTACTTGGCTTATCTCTTTAGCACAATTAAGGCATTTGTTTATTGTATTACTCATTTTCTTGGTCTTTCTCTTGGTCTTTAAAGCTATCATCAAAGGTTATGGTCATGTTAGTGTTTAAATCAATCTTATCGCTTAATAAACCTTTAATCTTGCTTGCTAGATTCAATTCTTGCTGTCTATTCATTGGTTTGTTTTGAATGTCTTCCATTAAACACTTGATAATAAAGTCATCAGTCAATCCCTGTTCTTCGCATAGCTGTTTAAATCCTTTGCTTTCTGTTAAGTTTTTGGGATTCTTACAAGTGTTTTCCTCATAGCCAACCTCTCTCATACTCTTTGAGATGTTTCCATGATTTTCAATGATTCTATTTACTACTTTCTTTTGTTTCATTGTGGGCATACTTTTATATTGCTTATCTTATTTTAATTGATTCTGGGGGATTGTGTGAGTTAGTTTATTGGCTTGTAATGGTTATTTTCTTGGTTTTGGCTAATTCATCTTTACTAGTAAATATCCCGAATGGTTCGTAAGAATATATTGTAGTATCTCGTAAGTCTATTATTCTTTTAAGTTTAAATATCTTGCCGTTTTTAATTTCTTTTAATGATGGTATTATGTCGTAGATTAATTTCATTGTGTATAACTTTTAATGTTGGTTAATTGTGGGGTTGATTTGGGGCTTTAGTTAGCCATTCTTGTTGATTATGTATTGTTAGTTTATCCCCTGTTATATTGCTTGACATACATATAGGGTAGGGAGTATAATTAAGGTAGTTAATTGGATTGCTTGGGTCTTTAAAAAAATGAAAATCAAAGTTAAAACATTTAGTGAGTATCGTCTATTAGACTTAAATGACTTTTATAAGAAGATAGGCGATTATCTGAAAAAGAATAAAGTTGAGGAGTGTCAGGTTGACGGGATAGTTGTATCAAGAGAGAATTGCAAAAGACACGGGTATAAGTTTTATATTAGTAAAGAAGAAATACTAAGCAAGGCAAAAAAAAGATTGGTAGAGTTGGGGGAGAAAAGAGAACTTCTAGACGATAAAATTGAAAAATTGGAATGGAAGATATTTGAAATGAAAGATTAATCGCTGTTAATATAGTCAATGAGTTATCCAAGCTGATTTGTTGACTACATAATGGTTGTTAAAAAGAAGTAGTTTTTGATTATTGCCCTTGTATATGTGGCGAGGGTGAGGAGTGAATCAATCATCGTAATAGTGTGATTGGTTACTCCTTATTCGCTTCTCAAAACTTCAATTTTCTATAATACAAGAGATAACCGAAGTCTAAAATTGGGAAGTGAATATGGGGTCTGTCGGCTCTTAAAGTAAATGAGGAGGAATTATGTTTAAGCATCAATATGAGTGGGAAAAGAGAGGTTTTAAGGATAAAAGTGGTATTGATATTAAAAATGAGGAGCTTGTAGTCTATGGGTTCTTGGTTCTGTGTTTTGCTGTGTATCTAGCAGTAATAGTTATTGGGGAATTGTTTTGGATTTAATATTATGAGCTTATACGAACTTATTAAAAAAATAGAGAATGGGGAAATTGCTGTTGCTAATATGACTTGTAGGGAAATGGTCTTGCTTCTTGAGGTTGAGAGAAAAGAGGAAGCTAGAGAATATGATAAAAGGATTGATTCATTTCAGTCTTGATTTCTAGTCTTGATTTCTCATCCCGCAATGCTTGTTGGTTTATAATACCTCCTAATAATAGGGGCTTTTAAATAATAGTTTAACAACATTTGACGAGATGAGAGATTAAGATTTTATAGTTCTACTGGGGCGAAGATGTATTCCTGCTACCCTCGTAATCCCCAGTAGCTACTCGTTCTATTATTCTAATAGCAATATCGGAGTGGATAGTTCCGAGCCAACCCGTAGTTGTCCTGTCAACCCAGAGTAGAAGGATTGATAAGATAGTCGGGTGGTATTAATTCCTTAACACATACTGGCTAAGGTGTTTTTTTTCTGTCCTATTCGGTCAGAATAATCTGGGCGACCAAACCTGGCACACAGATATTATTAAAAAATAAAAACCAAACCAAAAAATGGCTCGGCTAACTCATAAAGTTTAAAAGTCTATTATCCAAAATATCCCTCTCTTTAATTTGTGATTTAATTGTATCACGGAAAACTGAGAAAAGCAAGGGGCATTTAAGCTAGTGTTTAAGCCACGTTGTAGCCTTGCTATAAAACTTCTCTGATTTTGCTACTTCTTCTGGGGAGATATTAAATCGTTCTTGTAGCTTGTCTAGGATAGTTTTTAATCTTCTTTTTGCTTTCCTTGAGTCCTTATTGTAGTGGGTTAGTTTCTTGACACTAGATATTTTTTCTCTTGCTTCTACAATCCAAGTTACCTTGACATTACAGGCTTGACAATAGTTTCCGTGCTTCGTGTGGTATTCTTGGGGGCAGGTAGCGTTGATTGGGTTTCCACAAGATACACAATTTTCTTTGATGTATTCATTGTCCATTTAATTCCTCCAATAGTTTAATTTTATCCTCATACCATTTATTAGATAGTTTAACTAACTTATTTTTGTCAGCAACAATATCCTTGAACCATTCTTCGCCTTTTCTTAATGTGATGAGTCCGCTTAATTCTCCTTCTCTCCAAGAATGTATTTCGTAATGGCATTTAACACAAAGTGGTATTCCGTTTTTTACAGCATATCTTAAATAGTTTGATTTACTCTTTCTAATAAAATGGTGGGCGACTGATGTTGGTTGACCACAGCATAAACAATTAGGGTGAAGTTCTCTAATTAAAATCTGAAACAGCTTATCTGCCTTTGCTTTCAATTTCTTTGTTTTAGCGTAATATTTGTTTTTAGTGGGCATAATTTATTTTTCAAAGATTTGTATCGTTTTCGACTATAATCAATAAATTTTTCTTGATTTTTTAAGTAATATTTACTTTTCCTACAAGGGACACAAACACGTGATTTTAATTTTAACTTACGTTCAATCATTTTACCACAACAATCACAAGTGGAAATATGTATTTCTTTAAGTGGGAATATTTTTCTAATTTGGGAGTGAATATTAATATGGCACTTTCTACATACTACTTCAAGATTCCCCAAGCTATTTAGTCCTCCTCTACTTAATGGCATAATATGGTGAATCTGTAAATCATCTTTATTTTTACAATAAATACACTCCCTACCTAAGTAGTTAAGGACACATTCAAAGATATCTTTAGTAGAGTTTCTTTTTGACATAATACATAGTTCAAGTCTTGGGTTAAAAACCACTACAGGGGCATATAGACGCCTCTAGGGGGTTGTTTTAAGTGCTATTCAATTATTCTGTTTCTTACAATATTCATCAACTTCTTTATCTTCTGGAAGAAAAAACATTAATGGAAGTAAAATAGAAAACCAAACCGAGTAAGTTTCATCTTCACTTGGACAAATATAAGTCTTTTTTTTGACTTCATTATTTATACTACCTCTTGCGAATCCAATAGTTATTAATTGTATAATAATCCACCAAGCTAATATTTCAACAAACATAATTTTATCTTTTCTTGTTTATTCATTTCTTTGGGTTACCTATTAAGAATATTTCACCGATTGGGTGCTTGATTGAAATTCTCATGTCATTGGGTAATTCATTTTCAAACCAACAGTATATTTCTTCTTTTTTGAGCATTTGCCAGAGTATCTTAGTTCCGCCGACTATTTTGATATCGTGCTTAACCACCTTGTCGTGGATTTTCTTGAAGACAGACCATTTTATTTTACTATCAATTAAGTATATTTTTTTCATATTTTAAATACTTCCTGAAACACGACCAATGTTGATATTTTTCTTCTTCGCTTGTAAGTAGAAATAGGGCTAATTGGTCATCTTTGTTTTTCCACTCACCTTTGAAATTGTATTTTTCAGATAACCAGTTAAAGGTTTCCTCTTTGAATTGGAGTATTCCATATTCTCCTTGTTTGCCCCATATCCCTTCGTGTCTGTTTGAGCTTTCACACATAACAACATATTTAAGCATTTCAATCTCAGTAAAAGACACACAATCTTGTGCTGGTGTACAAATCGAATTATGACAAAAGTAAGTAACATCATCACAATCTTCAATCTCAATCAAAGCCACACTATCCGGATTATCTAATGGTAAGACCTTTTCTTCCAAGAGGTTCGCCTCCTTTGTAATCTCCCCACGAGGAATAATGTCGCTTTGACTGGTATCGAAGTATCTATTAACAATTATTGAGCCAGACCAGTAAAGAAAAGTCATGGTGATAGTAGCTATAATGATTAATAGTATTAAAGTTTTTAGTTTCATAGTTTTAGTTGGTTCTTACTTTTCTTTTAATGTAGCAAGTGCCACTCCCAATAACATCAAAATGTTCATCGTCATAATCCATTTCACTACAATAAAAATGTTTTACTTTCAGTCCACCACTTCTAAACTTATAATAACCATCATAATAAGACCAACCTGTCGTAATATCTTCTACTGTTTTAGAATGAGGTATCACTTGCCAGACCCACTTACCAAAGAAAAATAGGGCAATTAAGAATGTTATTAGAATTATTGTTTTGTATGTTTTATTCATAGTTTTATTTCTTTAGGTTGGTTAGTTTTTATCAAAAAACCAATCCTCATTAACTTTTCTTCCAGATTTAGCATAACGAATAATTAAATCTGAATGGGCGTTACAATCACTCCAAGTAGAAGTTTTACACTTCGGACATCTTGGAGTATTTAGGGGCGATGACATAACTAAACTTACCCATCTATTACGGATTTCTTCTCTGGTCATTTTCTTACTCTGTATTAATGGCTCTCCACATTCAGAGCATTCAACTTTTACAATAAATTTTGTTTCTTGTTTCTTCATAGTTTTATTTATTTACAAACTCCATAAAATCTTTAATTACTATCTTAATTCCACCAATTACAAAATAATCAAAGAGTTTTGCCATCTGCCAAACAAACCATAATGGGAATAATAATAATTTTATTGTCTTCTTCATAGTTCTTTAATTTTGTTGATAACTTCTTGTAGGGCTTGGTTGTATGCTTTTTGATAATCATTACAATTACTTAATATTTGCCCGTTTTCTCCAGCATATACTCTAAGTTTATTTTCTCTAACATCTTTCATTTTCTCTAACTCCTTAATTAATTCTTCTTTAGGGATATAATTTTCTTTTAAAAAATCAATAATTCCTTCGTGGTAAACAAGACAACCTTTTAAATGACCATCTTCTATTGTCATTTCAAAACCTTTTAATTCTTTCCAGTTGTATTTTTCTTTAGTCATCTTTATTTTAGTGATTTGATTATTTTAATTGCTTTATCTATTGCTAAATTATATGGAAATTGATAAATCGATATGTCGTGAGCTTTATTAAATGCTTCTCCTTTTTTACCTCGTTCTTTTTTATAAATATCACTTGCCAATCTTTTTCTTAATTTATCTGGATTTTCTTGTATCTTCTTTAACTTTCTTATAATCTTTTCCCGTTGGGCTTTTAGAACAACATAGAAAATAAAATCTAAAATCAAATTTTTGTCTTCGTTTTTTATGGGATTAACAAAATGTATTTCATTTGCCTCTAAAAATTTATCAAACTCTTTTAATACTTCTTTTTTATTCATTTGGTTGGGTGGTTAGAAGACAGGTGGGGAACGGCTTCGCATACCGTCTGCGAACTATAAACTACGGATTCCCTACTTTATGAGCCTAGCTATTAGCCGTAGGTAAGCGAAATATTATAGCACCCCCCATCTATCTTCTATTTTAATAATTTTGACCGCTTTGAAATTCTATGTTCATATTAGCCAACCTTTTTTTAAGGCTTCTAATACATTCTTGGATTGTCTTGTTGATAATTCTATATCTCTGCCATTGTTTGTATTCGTCAGTTCCTTTCGCCATCATATCGGTCATTTTATCGGTTCTCTTATCTTCTTCTAGTTTAAGTTCTTTCCATTTTTGGGCATAACCTATTTCAGCTTCTAGTTCTAAATTGCCAGCAGTATCCATTTGGGCTGATAACACAACTAAATACTTTGATAGTTCGTCAGGGCTATCCAGCTCTCCACTCTTTAATTTGGTTACTATTTCATTTACGCTTGTCATAATCTTAAAAGGGGATATTGTCTGTTGGTTCTTCTTGTGGTTCTGGTGGGAGAGGGACTTCTTCTTTTTCTGGCATATTTAATACATCTCCTACTCCACTGACTTTAGCGTTGATTGTGTTTAGGAGTCTTTGGTTTTCTTGTAATAATTTCATTAGTTCTTCGTGTTGGCTATTCTCTTCTGCTTTCTTTACAGAGATTTCACTCCAGTTTTTATACTTCTGATTGTATTCGAAGTTTCCATTCATTTGTTGTCCCTCGGCGTTTACATAATCAGAGTTAAAGGTTTTAAACTCTTTCATCTCGTTATCGCCACTACAGGTGACCTTGTAAATCACCCAGTCGTTTCCGTTTGTAGTTCCCTCTTTAAATATTTCACATTTATTAACTTGTATTGTTTTGTTTGCCATAGTTTT
>Ga0222628_1000506_pt1 | contig 16183 bp, 11 predicted proteins | sample AntAcemetageno95_FD_179860 | JGI IMG/M metagenome (GOLD analysis project Ga0222628, IMG submission 179860) | Saline water microbial communities from Ace Lake, Antarctica - #95 | ecosystem: Environmental > Aquatic > Non-marine Saline and Alkaline > Saline | place: Antarctica: Ace Lake | collected...
CCTTCCTGTTGGATGGACTCACTATTGGCATAGAGTAGATCGACACCATCCAGAGCGTTCAGGTTGGCGTATGAACCGCCCAGAGCCAGGCTCTTAGAGCCAAAACGTTTTCCAATGAAGCCAGCCAAGTATTGATTCTCAGACAAATTATTACTTAAAGCTCGAATCTCTGGCCCCCAAAAGGTTTGACTCTCTGCCAGGCTCATGGCCTGCATGGCCATGCTTCCACCAGCAAACCATTGATTTTCTGACCAGGTCAAAGCCATGGTCATAGACCGCGCATCACCATAGCCATTACCAACCGTGTAATAGGAAGGCGAGGTGGAGACCTGAGCGCCATTCAAAGCACTCCCTTTGGCTGGATTCACCCAGTGATCTAGAAGGCTGTCACTGAGACTAATATGTACACCGCCCATGCTCATGTTTTGACTGGGATGAACCAGGAATTGATCCCCCGTGGCAACCGGGATTGTCTTTAACGAGATGAGCTGGGCATAACTGGATTGTACTGGTAAAATGGCTGAAACAATGACCATCATAACGGCAACATGTCTAGTCTTCATTTTTTTAATGAATTGGATCATCCTGTCTGGGTTAGGGTTTAACGTATTCAAGGGGCTCACTATAGAGTAATTGTGCCCATTCCTGTTCGTCACCAGAAATAGTTACCAGTACCCGCCAGGTGCAGGAATAGGGTGGTAGACTGGTTCCAAATTCTACTTCGGCTTTTGCTTCCAAGGGCAGGTATTCAGCGCCAGTCCCACACCAATTCCAGAGCAGGTAGACCCAGCCTGTATCACTCAAGACCTCAGAGCTGTAGTGAAGAGCATTCTCAGAATATGCAAAGTAGGTGATACTCTCTGTGCTATCATTCCGCAGCGTGAAATTGGCAGATGAAAACCCAGCTTCCGATTGGATCCCTTCATAAACAATTCGGGGGCTATGCAAAATTTTGGTATCTTCAAAAGTTGGATCATAAACTGAATTGCAGGCTGTCAGCACACCCAGTATCAGCAGAACGACACTGGTTCTACTCATTAAAAAGGACGGTTTCAAAATGGGCTCTCCTCTCTCTCATTTCTACAATCAAATCCTGAATCCCCGTTAGGCTATCTCCATACTCAAAAGTGATCTTTTTGGAGGGGCCGTCTGAGGTCACTTCTATCCATTCAGCACCACCATCGGCACAATCTGGACAGCCGATGACATCCTCAAAAGCCAGAAGTTGGTCGAAGTCAACCAGTGCCTCCAGAGAACTCCAACCTGTTGCGCTTTCGGACTGGCTAACGGCTATATCGGGGTAGTCCAAGGTATCTGTGCCAAAGGCTGTGTACCGAGAATTTCCGAGCGTCAGTTCCAGTTCCCGGCCACAATAACCAAGGCATTCACCAAAGGATGTTCCGCTGGTTATCCGCGTCACTGTCGTGTTATCCTCTTCACAGGCAACAAAAAGCAGGGCTATCATAAAAATCATGCTTATCTGTTTCATAGAATCTATCTCCGATTATTCGATGGTCTGGAGAGTCCGAATCAACTCAAGGACTTCAGCATCGCGATCATCATTACCCCTTAGATTAGTGAGAATGACGTTTTCAACAGTTGCCAGACTCGTTTCCACATAGGGGCTCTCTCTAAGGATTTCTGCATACTCGGCAACTGCCGCTGTAAAGCGGAATCGATCACTGGCGTCTTCGATGCTATTCAGCAGCAGATTCCGGCTGATCTCGAACTCCACGGGAATATCTATGCTGCTATGAGGTTCTTTGTATCTGAGATAAACAATCCCCAGATCCCCTTGGGTGTTTTCTGTCAACTCAAGCTCATATAAAGCGGTTACCCGATGACCGGCACCGATCTCACCAGCATCTGTAGTATCCACCTCAAACTCTTCATCGGCGATATCCCGGTTTTCGTAGCCAATAAGCCGATAGCTCCGAACCGCTTGTGTATTGAACTCAACCTGAATTTTCACATCCTTCGCAATGACCTCCATGACAGCCGAAAGCTCTTCCGTAAAAAGACGCTCGGCTTCAGCGACACCATCGATGTAGTAATAGTTTCCATTGCCCTGGTCAGCCAATTGCTCCATGAGATAGTCGTTGTAATTACCTGAGCCAAAACCCAGTGTTGAGAGAGTGGTTCCCCGATCGACATAACTCTCTATGAGCGCGAGGATGTCCTCGTGGGATGTCGCTCCCACATTGGCATCCCCATCCGAGCAGACGATGATTCGATTGACGCCATTTTCAATGAATTCTGTACTATTTACGTCATAGGCGTTTTGCAGTCCCGACGCCATAGCCGTGGAACCGCCAGCTTCCAGATCAGCAATGATATTCTTAATCGCTTGAGCGTCGTTTTCCTGGAGGGTGGTTGGCATAAGGACTGTTCCAACTGAACCCGCGTAGGTACAGATCGATACCTGGTCACCAAGACGCATATTATCGACAAGGATATAGAGGCTCTCTTTTACCAAATCAAGACGACTCTGCATTGACCCAGATATGTCGATGAGAAAGGTCAGGTTCCATGAAGCACCCTGGTTTAGTGCTTCAGCCCCTTGAAGACCGAGCCTGAGTAAATGCAGATTTTCACCACGAAAAGGGGAAGGCGCTGCTTCCAGGGTTACGGAAAACGGTCCTGCTGTTGGTTCTGGGTAATCCTGACGAAAGTAGTTGATATACTCTTCCACTCTGACTGAACTGGCTGAGGGGATGATACCTTCATTAATCTTCTTCCGGCCAAAAGTGTAGGAGCCAGCATCGACATCAACACCAAAGGTGGAGAGGTTATCCTCAGCGGTCTGGACGAATCCGTTGTAGGTCAGGTCACCATGGCGCTCTGATCCTGGATAGGTGTCGTCCCCTAATTGGCTATCGTATAGACCGCCAACAAACTCGTTACTACCGTTACCATTTTCGGTTCCAACTTGAGGACTTACGACCTGGCTCTCCGCTCCATAGTGCTCACACGCCATGAGGGACATGAGCAAGATTGCAATTCCGCTGAATTTAGTGAATGCCTTAATATATAATATTGGCCGGTTCTGCATTGGAAGCTCCTTCATAGACTCTGGGTATTGTTGTTCAATTCAGTTCTATTAAGACAATGGATATGCCAGGGAGGAGGATTTTTGAGTGGTCTGATCCGGACGTGGCGAGCTACAAGGGATACGATTCAAAAAAAAGATTAAACAATATTCTTTGGGGAGCCATCTGGCCACTTACAGATAGGTCTTGTTTCAGAAATCTGAAACTTGTTTCAATTACTTGAGGGTTTTTAATACTGGAACGATGCTTAAAGGCTGAGCTTTAGACCGACTTCCAGTATTTGCTTTTCGTAGAACCACTGATTAAAAATGGTTTCATTCTTAAGATAACCGTATTGAAGATAGATCGACCGGTTGGGATCAATAACGCGCTCAAGTTGACAATGGATCTGATTCTGGATGATCTCTTCAGGGTCTCGAAAAAGATTCAACGCATTCAGATCTCGATGCTGATAATTCTTATCCATACCCTGGAGAACCAAATGGAGATAGCTATGCTTCCCCATTCTTTGGGAAGCATAAATCTTAACCAGCCAGGTTTTGGCTTCGCCGAAAATGCTGTTGGAGGCGACAATTTCATGGGTGAGTGCCAGTCCATATATCATACGCCCCTGATGCCGCAGGTGTATGGTCAATCTCCCAAACTGATCCTTCTGGTCCTTACCCTCAACAATAAAAACTGTAGAGCTATCTGTCAGTTCTCGTACGGGCAAGTCGTTGAATCTGGCCTGCCCCAGAGTCAGCTTAATTTCGCTACGCAATGTCGAGGTCAAAGGACGCCAGAGTTCAAGAAACGCCTGGCCTTCCAGATAGCTATAGAGAGCACCACGATCTATTTGAGACCGCAATCCTGATATTCCCAGGCTTTGTTTGGTCTGTTTATCTGGTCTTCGTTCCAGGGCTATGCTCATCATGGAGCGTGAGGAAAGCTGTAACTCTTTGAGATATAGTTTCTGAAAACTCTCAAGATGGGTATTGAAGGACCACGTTTTAATGAGAGCTCTGCGGGCAATGATCATGGCACTCCCCACCAGTTTAGAATCCAGAATCAGGGATGGTTCCAGAAAGCCCTGTCCAACAAATGTACTATTGAGGTCCCAAGCTTTGTAAACTGATCTCAGGACTACCTTTTCTTGGAGTTTCAAACCCCAGGTTGGTTCAGGGTTTGATAAGGATTCAATGGGGTTTGAGTCCAGATATGTGCTCAACAGGAACTGTTTATCAGCGGGAAATATCAGACCCACGAAACACGAGAGTAAGACGATAGGGGTGACTACCCAGTTTCCCCTTCTATTTTCCATCAAGATTGAAAACAGGCTCTTGGTTGGGTCATTGAGATTGATTTAACTCCGTCGCGATTTGGCCGAGTAAGTTCTGATATTCTTCCCTCTTTTCCTCAAACATGGTTTTTTCATCATCACCGATCTCAGCCTGATTCGAAACACTTAAAGCCTGCCTGTCGATGCGAATGACCCTGGTCTCATTGGAAGCCGCACGAACACTTGCTGCCGTTCCCACGCTGGCGTCAAACATCTGGTCATTATGGGATTCCCATGAATAGTTCTGAATTGATTCCCCTTGTTCATCACGTTCCTGAACATCTTGTCCCGCAGCAAGTTGCAAGCCCAAATCTTCATGAAAATCTGCCAATCGTGAGGCCAATTCCAGCTCATCATTCTGGCGATCAATCATGGAATCGAGCTGGGTTAGTTTTGCATGTAAAAGTGAGCTCAAATCCTCCAAGACCATCCGTCGTAAAACTGGACTTTTGTACTGATCTTTGATCATCTCTCCGTAGTCAGGAAGAGAGATATTCTTTGGGGAGACATTATTGATGAGCCTGCCCACTCTTTGTGCCGTAGATCGATTTTCTATTGGAATGAGGCCGGTCTTTTCATAGTCGCTGGCTAAAAGAGCGTAATAATGTTTGAGTGTCTCTAATTCAGCGTGGCGACGGAGCTCTAAATCTCGCTTTTCTGACTCCCGGCTCTGGATGAGTCTTACGATCTCAAGCTGTCTATCTGCATTGCTAGATAGGAGCCATTTATTGAGCCAACCGTTGTACCATGTAGCCCCCTCCTGGAGCTTAATATTCTCAATTTTCAGGGTTGACTGTTCCTGGAGTAGGGATTCGATTCTGGTATGGACATGATTGATCTCTGAGCCAGTCACAGTGAAGGAGGACCATGCGGATTCCAAATCCTCAGCAAACCCCGAAGAAAGAACGAGCAAGAATCCTGAGATGAACATAACTGCTTTCATAACTCTTCTCCATCTCGGTTCTGTTTTCCGCCAAACTCCTTGAACAGGTCATATTTTTCCATTTTGTAATACAGGGTACTGGTCTTGATATCCAGTTTTCTAGCTGCTTTCTGGCGGATACCTCCAGCCCAGGCCATAGCACTCCGGATGAGATCCTTTTCGGTCTCCTCCATGACGTCTGTGAGCTTCCCCGTGTGACCCTGGTGCTTGCGATGGGACTTCTCAAAATACACCTGGTCCGCAGTAATCTCATCACCCTCGGCAAAGACAAGGAGGCGCTCCAGAAAGTTTTCAAGTTCTCTAATGTTTCCTGGCCAATCATAGGTATTCAACTTCTCCATGGCGGCGGTACCAACATGGGGAAGCGGTCTCTCAAGACGCTGGCATTTCTGCTCAATAAAGTAGGTGACCAGTTCTGATATGTCCCCAGACCGCTCTCGCAGGGCAGGTATTTTGAGGGGCAGGACATTCAACCGAAAGAACAGATCCTCACGAAATTGCTTTTGTTCCATGGCTGACTCCAGATCCCTATTGGTGGCTGCAACAACGCGAACATCCACGGATATGGTTTCAGTGCCACCCACCCGCTGAAAGTTCTGATCTTGGAGCACTCGCAACAGTTTGACTTGAAGCTGGGGTGAGATATCACCAATCTCATCCAGGAGAATGGTGCCGCCATGGGCTTGTTCAAAAATTCCCTTATGTTGACGAACAGCCCCGGTAAAGGCTCCTTTTTCATGTCCAAACAATTCGCTCTCTAACAGAGTATCGGTGAGGGCGCTACAGTTGATAGCCAACATCTCATGATCTTTTCTAAGGCTCTCACCATGGATAGCACGGGCAATGACTTCCTTGCCAGTTCCACTCTCTCCGGTGATGAGTACGGGGCTGTCAGCTTTGGCAACACGCTTGACCTGACCAATAAGTTTTTGCATGACTTCAGAGGAGCCGACCAGACCATAAAAATGGTCCTCTACGGATGAAGGTTTGTGAGGGATTGGTTTCTGGTCTTCAAAAATGAAAGCTACTTTGGATTTCAGCTCATCTATGGAGAAAGGTTTAGCGATAAAATCCCGGGCACCAAGCTTCAGGGCATTGACGGCCAAGTCTATCGTTCCAAAGGCGGATATTAGGATAACAGGTGTTTCTGGTCGTTGCTGCAGGAACTCTTTCAAGAGCTCCAAGCCACTTTTTCCTGGTAATTTCAGATCGGTGATGACCATATGGGGTTCCAGTTGCCTGAATTTTTCTGCACCAGAAAGACCATCGACTGCCACCTCAACTGTGTAGCCAGATTTGCTCAATACGGTGGCAATGCCTTCACGCATTGTTTGATCGTCTTCGATGACCAGGATTAATGGTTTCACGCTTCTTTTCCGTTCTTCTTTGGCAGACTTGTTTTAAAGATTGTGCCATTCTCATCACTCTTCTGGACAACTATTGTGCCACCCAAATCGGCAAGGATGCTCTGGACGATGGTCAGACCGAGTCCATAGCCCCGGTCCTGGGTCGAAAAATAGGGTTCAAAAATACGTTCTTTGTCAGCTTCGGGAATACCGATACCATCGTCTTTAAACAGAATATCAAGGGTGTCCTTTCCCTCCAGCACATCCACCTCGACATGTCCTCCAGTGGTTGTGGCAGCGAGACCATTTTGGATCAGATTCAGGAACACGCGATGGAGTTTTGATCGATCCGCCCTCACGGTGGCACTCCGGGACAGTACCAGGGTTTGATCTTTAGCGGTCAATTCAGGTCTGAGGACTATATGGACATCTTCGAAGACTTCCTTAATGCTGACAGATTCAATGACGCTTTTCAGGGGTCTGGCATAATCCAGATATTCTTGAACGATTTGTGTTAAATGATGGAGTTCTGTGCTGATCTTGTTTAGATAACGACTGGCCTCGGTGCCCTCATCATGGGGAAGCTCTGATAGTTCAGCTTTAAGTAGCCCACTATAAATCTCCATCCCTCCTAGTGGATTCTTGATCTCGTGGGCAATTCCAGCCAGTAGCTGGCGGGCACTTTCCTCCTGCTTTTTGATCTCGGTGTGCATATCGACGAGTGAGCGACTGAGATCCCCCAGTTCGTCCCGCCGATTCAGCTGGATCGGATCAGACTTAATATTGGCCTGAATGGCTTTTGCATATTTTGAAAGGTCATGAACCGGCCGAATCAAAGATCGTGAAAAGACCACCGTCATGGCCAGAGCCATAATCACAGATGCGATGACTATCCACAGTAGGCTTCCCTGGAGCTGCTTGATCACTTGCATGTAGGCCGCCCCAGCCCATATCACCAGGACAACATCCTGTTCGCCACGTGTTGATATTGGGAGTGCAACCGCTTTTACATGAGTCCCGTTGTTCATTTCATAGATCTCAGAGACAACCGCCTCGCCACTAACTTTTAATGAGAGCAGTGAAGGGAGCACTTCCGATAATTGGTCGATATTCGTTTTATTCCGTCTGTCTTCAGCCAGAATTAGCCCATCCCGACGATAGAGTGTAATGCCTTCAACACCTGCGGTTGTAAAGCCCATCAAGCTATTTTCTATTCGACCACGGACACTATGCAAGTGGGGTTCACGACTTATGGCTTCCAGATATTCCTGGTCCAGATTCTGACTAACGATGTGACTCAAGCGGATAAGTTGGTCTCCCAGAGCCTCTTCCAAGGCCGCCCGGGTGTACCAGTACAGAGGTAATGACAGCATGGTCATGGAGATCAAAAGGACCCCAAGTACCAGCAAGATGACTTTAGCGCGTAGTTTCATATCATGGAGTGTCGCAAAGATTGGTCCATTTACCAAGCCCTTAATGGTTATGCTTGTCCCGTTGTCCTCTAAAAAATATTAATGAGCCCGCTAGGTCTTGACAAGGTAGCTTTAGATTTCAGGCTGCTTGCTATTGCCCATAATCTGATAAAATGATGGTCGAGGGCGGTAGCTGGAAAGGAATTAAAAGAATTAACTGGTTCTCAAAGAATCAGTTTAACCCTTTAGACTAGAGATTACACCCCAGAACAGCTTTTACCTAAATCTGTGAATATCAGTGAAATCAGTGGTTAAAAAGAAAAGAGGCCCTCTCAGGTTCTGAGAGAGCCTCTCTAACATTCTCTAGGTTCCAGGGATGTTTATTTCATCAAGAGCATTTTAACGATTCTACTTTCAGACCCCATATCAATCTGGGCGAAATAGACACCGGCATCAACAAGATGCCCTTCTCGATCAAGACCTGACCAAGAGCAATCATGCCAACCTGCTGTCTGTTCCTCATCCACTAGAAGCGCAATCTCCTGTCCCAACAGATTCAAGATACGCATTCTAACATGGGTCATATCTGGAAGTCCATAGGCCAAAGTTGTCGATGGATTAAAGGGGTTGGGGTAGTTCTGATGAAGTACATACTCAATGGGGAGCATGGATGGATCGAGACCAACATAAGCTCGCCTCGCTTCGACCAGGAATATGGACTCACCACTCACGTTGTTAAATGGATAGGTGTCCTGGTTCAGCATATCCACCACTTGCCCGCCCTCAACATCCGTAAGAGTGAAGTGGAGACTGTCGGGGAAGGTTCCTTCCTCATAGGTCCAGCTGAGCACGACATCTCCAGGTTCAGAGCTAACTGTCATTTCCCAGGTGTGTTCATCATTCATCAGCAGAGGAGACCGAATATCCCGATTATATCGGGTGCCCAGAAATTCGTTCCAGTTCTGATGAACAAAATAACTGGAGACAGAAGCTGGTGTAGGAGAGATTGGTGGCTCAGGGGCATCCAGAGCGACATCAAAGCCTATGGTTGCATCGGGATGGACACCTATCTCTGTGATTAAATCGGCATTGTTCTCTTGATGTGTCTTTACTGTCAAATACCATTCATCCTCACTTCTGGATTCTCGAGGGTCGATGGCGTTGAGACCCTGTTCATAATCCATAACAAGATGCAGACCATGTTCCATTGCAAACAACCAGTAGCCGTTCCAGGGGGTCAAATCGAAGGCCTGGTGATACCCCCCTGCTTCGTATCCATAGATGGCATTTGAAATCCAGCCATTGTTCACAGCAGTCTGGAAATCGTACAGCTCATCATTGAATTCAATTTGCATGGTATGGATCGGCCTACTGCTAATAAAGGGGTTAGAGATCAGGTTCCAACCAAAATCAAGCCACTCATTAAATTGACTTTGATCCGCGCCACCTTCGACCTGGACACTCAAATCAGCCAATGTGGCCAGCCAGTAGCCCACTCCCCGATAAAGACGATCCACCGTTTGATACCCATCAAGGGCATAATATTCATAAACATAGAAATTCTCGGTAGCACCAGGCTCCAGAACATCCCAAATCGAGTTTTCTGTTGGAATAATGGGCAAACTAAAAAGATGCCAGCCCGGGTCAAAGATTCTGGTCATGGTCGCATTGGAGCCATTTCCAATATGAAGGCGAAAGTGTCTCACGCCCGGCTCCTCCGATTCATAGTCAATAATCATCCCCTCATTAAGATCATACACCACGCCGCTAGTTAAATCCTCCAGTATGAAGGTTGATACTTCAGGCGGGTTACTTCCCTCTTCGAAGTCCATAAATATCGGCAAAAAAGGAATATCCGTAATAAAGTCAAAATCCCAGATCACAACCGTGTCACTAAGAGAAATCAATTCGCGGATATCGGTCCTAAAGTTTGGACCTATGGGTATATCCCAGTCGGGATGTGGAAAGTACATTTGGGCGTACTCAGTGGGAGGCAAAGGGGGCTCTGGATGATCATAATCCGCGTCGTACCCCGTGGTAGCTGAAAGATCCATCCCCAATTGATTGTCCCAATCAAAAATACCACCTGCTTCAATAAAGATATTAATAACCCAGGGTTCCAGTTCCTCATCTATTTCATCATCGTCATCAAAGTATACTGTGGGTAAGACTTGACTGACCCCCGCATAGATGAATTCTCTGGGGAGACCATCCAATTCAGGAATTTCCACTTCCGGTTTTACGATTACAAAGTTATAAGTGTGAGTACTGGGAAATTCATACTGTTGAAAATCAAAACTGGCGGTATAGATCCCTGTGTTGCCGGCTTCCAGCATGACCAGGGCTGGATCTTGACCTCCGGCATTGAACGAACCGCGCAGTTCGACCACATCTGTGGTGGGGTCGAAGGCACCCTGCGCTTCTTGAACCTCCATATCCACACTGAATTGTACCTGTCCCACGGGCACATCTCCAATTTCAATGATGGCAAAAATGTGCCCGGATGGATTAAGTTCACTGTATGGAGTTTCAAGGAATCCCTGAACCAGCTCTGGGTTACCATCTCCATCTAGATCTCCTGCATAATCCAAGGAGAACCCACCCATTAGGTCCGTCCATTCATAGAGCAAGGTCGGGATGAGCTCAACGCCGTTCCAGGTCCATTGAGTAATTCGGGCATGGTCATATTCTATGGAAAACAGTTCTTCTACACCATCCCCATTCACGTCGCCACCGGTCACGTCCCAGTAGGCATGCCCCCCATCATAAATGGCTATATCTCCATTTTCGAACCCAATATCAGCGACATCATCAGCGGTCACTTGAAAGAACCATCCCGAATTATACATCCCGCCATACAATTCTGTACGCCCATCGCCATCAACATCGGTTACATGGGTTGTTCCATACACAACCTTGTCTGTATAGGCGGAATCCAGCTCCACAATGCTTTGTAGCATATAGATGTCGAAATCTTCAACTTCGACTGTCAGCATGGTTGCATGATCCCAGGCGAGGAAATAGACCTCATTCAGGCCATCTCCATCCATATCGCCCCAGTTCGGTTGACCCCATGGCGACCCATTGAAGTCGCCTGAAAGTGATCTCACATTTATGTATTCTAATGCAAGATCTGCATCCCCCATTTCAAACTCCCCCATGACCTGTGCAATGAGGAAAACATCTGAAGCATTATCCGATCCATTGATCGAGATCATAATCTCTGGGAAACCATCATTGTCCACGTCGCCAACATTGAGGGTCCGATCCCCGTAATAACGGTCAAGAGTACCCCCATCAGGTCCATCCAATCCAATCGGTATGACATAACGTGTGTAAGTATCACTTCCAGGGATACCATCCCACTCCAACACGTTTAAACCATTGAAGGGTTCAAGGGGGTCACGCATTCCTAAAAAGATGATTTCCCCGCGGCCATTTTGATCCAGATCAGCCGTAATCACATGGCGGGGGGTTGTGGTATAGGTCGTGAAGGGATCTTCATAAGTGGCAACCCACTCAAAGGTGTTGTCTCCTGTACACTCATAGATATGAATACCATTTATAGAATAATCTGTAATGATGATCTCTTTCTGACCATCCTCATCCAGGTCACTACCAGCAGCAATACCCCGAGTCCACCAACCAGGGGTGAGGGGTGGCTCGTTGAGCGTATCTGCTTCAATGGTGGTTATCGTAAGGTCTTCCCGTGCGTTTAGATCTAAAAACACTGACGCTTTTCCACCCATATAATCAATATTGTGTTCCTTGGCATCCTCTTGTGACTGAAGATTATCAGCGCTCACAATGAGAATGATGGACAAAAGTGCTAATAATGATCTTTTTAACATGTGATTCCCTCCCAGATAAAAACGAGTTTCCAGCATGACATCACCAACCCATTCGAAGACATGCTAAGGCGTATTGAACTTGCTTGGGAGGTTTAAAAAGAATTGTATAGATATCAACTCCCCCCAGAGGAGAAATATTAACATCATACTGGCTGGAAACAAAGTGAAAGCCTAAGCACAGAAGAAATTCAATGAATCATCTGATTGCCTTAATCGTGCAATACTCCTTCCGGCAAGTTTGGGCTTTATTCTGCTATCAGAAAATCTTTTGAACATCTTTACTCCACAAGCTTATCACGCTGGTGCACCGCTCATGCCCTGGATGGTGTTCTCCTCATTGTTACTCGGCTTTTCCATGTACACAAATAAGGCCTGGGAGCTGTATAAGATGACTCCCAAACTCTTACTTATAAGCGTCTGTACAGCACTCCTAAACGTAGTGCTCAATCTTGTTATCATCCCTAAATATGGAAGTGCTGGCGCTGCAATCACCACCACGGCTTCTTATCTTTTTTATTGCTTCCTCTCTTGGTTTTTAGGGAGAAACTTGCTCAGACTGCGTATTGACACTTCTCTCTTTTTACGGGTGCTGTTCAATTCTGCAATTATGGGGATAGTACTCATATTCCTCAAAGCCAGGTTTGATAATAGCATCGTCGGAACCTTGTCTTTGATTCTCATTGGATCTCTGATCTATGGCGGAATAGGGGTTGCTCTCAAACTTCACAAGGTCTTGGAGATCCAGACCGAAGAGTAATCGTCTGGGCAGCAGAAGTCTCCTCACTTTGAAATAGGTCCCATCCATTTTCAGGATGTTTTGCTTTGTGCTTCCAACTAGATTGCATCATGAAAACACCAAACCCTTTCGTACTAGTCATATTCGGCGGATCTGGAGATCTCTCCCACCGCAAATTGTTTCCAGCACTCTTTAAGCTCTATGAGCAGCAACGACTCCCTGATCAATTCAAGATACTGGCCCTTGGCCGTAGAACCTTTAGTGATACAGAGTTCAGAGACCAGGTCTTTGCTGATATTCCAGGTGCTGGAAATATAAAGCTCAAAAAGAGTTTTATTGAGCAGGTACACTTTCAATACATGGATATATCTGATTCAACTGATTTCCAGAAACTCAATGAGCGGATCGCCGCTGTGGCAGATTCGGAAACACCGAACATTCTTTTCTATCTGGCAACACCCCCATCGTTCTTTGCTCCCGTATCCAGAGAGCTTGCCGCCCTGGGTCTCGACCAGGAAACGGAAGGCATTGCCTGGCGCCGCATTATTCTGGAAAAACCTTTTGGTACAGATTACCATTCTGCGGAAAACCTGAATAAAGCCCTTATGGAAAACTTCGCCGAGGACCAGGTTTACCGCATCGACCATTATCTGGGCAAGGAAACGGTCCAGAACATCCTGGCCTTCCGCTTTGCCAATGGGATCTTCCAGCCCCTCTGGAATCGTCGACATATTCAGCGTATCGAGATCACCTCGGCTGAGAGCCTGGGTGTCGAGGACCGTGGAGGCTACTACGACACATCCGGCGCCCTAAGAGACATGATCCAGAATCATCTGCTTCAGCTATTGGCTGTGATTGCCATGGAACCGCCGGCCCGCTTTGATTCCAATGCGATTCGCGGTGAAAAGGTCAAAGTACTGGAAGCCTTGCGGCCTATCAAAGATTCAGCGATCCCAGAACAGGTGATTCGGGGACAGTACATTTCATCGAAAGTCCGCGGGAAAACGGTCAAGGGTTACCGGAATGAACTGAATGTCAATCCAGAGTCCAGTACGGAGACCTTTGTGGCTATCAAAGCCTTTATTGACAATGAACGCTGGGCCGGTATCCCCTTCTACATCCGCACCGGTAAGCAGCTCCCGACGAGAGTATCCGAAGTGGTGATCCATTTCAACGGACCAGGACATCAACTCTTCTCTGAACTGGCATCCGAAGACATAGGTGAGAATCAGTTGGTAATCAGAATTCAGCCCGATGAAGGTGTCCTGCTTAAATTTGGATTAAAGGTACCCGGGGCGGGTTTCAAGATTGCTCGCGTAGGAATGGATTTTCATTATTCTGACTTAAAAACCACTGAATTACCTGAGGCTTATGAGCGTTTGATCCTTGATGCCCTGACGGGAGATAACACGCTGTACGCGAGATCAGATGCTGTCCTGGCTGCCTGGGACTTTGTCGACCCCATTCTAGAATACTGGAAAGCCCATCCAAAAACCAAACTTTATGGCTATCCAGCAGGAACCTGGGGTCCTCCAGAGAGTACAGAGCTCTTCGAAGAAAAGGATGAAGACTGGCGCTACCCCTGTAGCAACCTCAGCAGCGATGATACCTTTTGTGAGCTCTAAATGACCGCCCATATTTTTCAGGATGTCCAAGGTCTGAACACCCAACTTGCTACAGACATTCGCACTGTCTATGAGAAGCTCTTGGAAAGTGGGCAACTGAGATTGACACTGGCCCTCTCTGGTGGCAACTCTCCCGGAAGTCTTTTGAATGAGCTGGTTCGAAAACATCAGCAGTCAGACATATGGAAGCACCTGGATGTCTATTGGGTGGATGAACGGTTTGTCCCACATGCTGATCCTGAAAGCAATTTTGGCAATGCATACCCCCTCTTAAAGGCGTTGGGGATTCGTGATGAATGCCTTCACCCCATGGTATACGGATCAAGTGTAAGCAAGTCAGCCGAAGCATATCATAACCTCATTGCTTCACTATCCAATGCGAGGAGCCATAACCCAGCTCTATTTGATCTCACTTTATTGGGGATTGGTCCTGACGGGCACGTAGCTTCCCTGTTTCCAGGGAGCAATCATCTTGAAGACAAAAAATTCTGTAAAGCCACCCAGCGTCCAGAATCCGGTCAGGATCGGGTTAGTTTGACCTTAGCAGCCTTGAATCGCAGCCAACATTGTATCTATCTAGCCTATGGTACTGGCAAAACAGAGATCGTCTCCCAGGTCTATGGTCAACCTGCAGATGAACGCTATCCCGCCTCTCTCGTCCGCCCCCTATCTGAGTCCCTGTGGTACATGGATCAGACGGCGGCATCCCAACTATCGCTTAAAGCTTAATCACCTTTTATATCAGAATTCTCGAACACTTCAAGGTGGTCTGCCACCACCATGATCTGTAGCGAATTCACATCAGGATGACTAAGCAGGAACTTTGAACAAGGTGCCATGATCTCCTGTTTCACCAAACGTTTCAATGGTCTTGCCCCATATTCGGGCTGATAACCCTTTGCTGCCAGATAGGGAGAAACAGAAGGATCGATATTTAATGTGTAACCCTGCTCCGCCAGAACCTTGACTGTCTGCTCCAACTGGATACTTACGATTTTCTCAATCACCTCTGCAGAGAGATCATTAAATGACAGAATCTCATCGATACGATTGATGAATTCGGGTCGAAGATATTTGCGGATCTCCCCTGTTGGAATATTGGAGGTCATAATGATCAAGGCATGTTTGAAATTCACCTGACGACCTTTGGCGTCGGTGAGATGTCCGTCATCAAGAACTTGAAGCAGGATATTCAGCACATTGGGATGAGCCTTCTCTATCTCGTCAAAGAGTAACACAGCATAGGGTCGACGACGGATTTTCTCCGTAAGTTGTCCGCCTTCATCATATCCCACATAGCCGGGAGGACTCCCGATGAGCTTGGAAACACTGTGCTGCTCCATGTATTCACTCATGTCGATTCGGATCATGGACCGCTCATCATCAAAGAGTACTTCTGCCAGGGCTTTGGCCAGCTCAGTCTTTCCAACACCCGTATTTCCCATAAAAAGGAAAGAACCCAATGGGCGAGCCTGGTCGGTAATGCCTAACTTTGACATCCTTATCACATCCGCGATCTTGGTCACGGCTTCATCCTGACCCACAACCCTACTCTGGAGTAACGCTTCCAATTTCAGTAATTTTTCCTGCTCACCAGCCAGCATCTTACTCACAGGAATACCGGTCCAGCGGGAAACAACCTCTGCAATATCTTCTGTACTCACTTCCAGTTTGAGAAAGCGACTTTCAGCCAGTTTAGCAGTAAGGGCTTCGATCATTTTTTCCTGTTTGGGGATCTCCTCATACTGGATTTTAGCTGAAGCCTGGTAATCCCCATCCCTCTGAGCCTGTTCCGCTCGATGGTTTAGGATCTCCATATTCCCTTTTAAGGCCTGGAGCTCTGCCGCTTCCTTCTTTTCTGCTTCCCAAATACCATTCAATTCGGACAATTGCTCCTTGAGA
>Ga0222628_1000510_pt1 | contig 16079 bp, 8 predicted proteins | sample AntAcemetageno95_FD_179860 | JGI IMG/M metagenome (GOLD analysis project Ga0222628, IMG submission 179860) | Saline water microbial communities from Ace Lake, Antarctica - #95 | ecosystem: Environmental > Aquatic > Non-marine Saline and Alkaline > Saline | place: Antarctica: Ace Lake | collected...
CTCTTGCTTCAAAAGCTGCTAATCATAATTGCACTGATTGTTCTTTATCGAAATAAAAACGAGCTGTTTATCCAAGCCGGCGAAAAGGCCTAGATTAATCCACCACTGCCTTGAATATGACCGTACCGCTAGCATCAGGTGCGAGCGATGTTGTGCGCTCATATTTGATATGTGTTACCGGAGGTGTTTGGTTGGAGGTATAATTATTGCCACCATCATTACTGTAAGTAATTGTCATTGGTACGTCATCGCTGACAGCAGAATCCAATACATACGTCGTGTGTGTGGGAACCTCTTGAACGACCGCAACATTGGTAGCTATACCAACCCCAGCATTTGTATAAAGCATTGAATAGGTGAGCGTGTCACCTGGGGCAGCAATAGCCAGATCTACAGTTCCTATAAGGGTTAACTCAGGCGGTATGGGTGGCAGTCCAAACCCGGCGATCGAAAAGGTATAGGGGTCTTCATTTGAATCATCTGAGGCGATACTGATGGTGGCGCTTCTGTTGCCTTCCTCGGATGGCGTAAATGAAATGATGAACTCACTTGTGCCCCCCCCAGCCGTAATGAGTGAGCTTGGCGCCTGAACCAAACCAAAATCAGCTGCGTGTGTGCCCGCAATAGTGATATAGGGCGATGCACCCGTCAGTGTCAAAATGGCGCTTCCCTCATTTTTAATTGTATAGCTAACCCAACTGCTTGAATCAAGGACAGTATCCTCAAAGACGGTACTGTCGGATACACTGGGGCTTGCGTCACCACTTACTATAGATATAGCGTTACCCAGGATGTTTATTTCTGGACTGGCAATACCGGTGCCCTTAATACTGAAATTAAATGGATTCTCATCATCATCGTCATTGGCAATACTCAGGCTGGCGGTTCTAATTCCTACAGCCGTCGGGTTGAATGTGACTGTAAATGCAGCTGAATCACCGGGCGCTATGGATGACACCGCGGGTTGTGAGCTAACCAGGAAATCTCCTGCATGGGTGCCGCTGAGAATGACCAATGGATTTCCACTCAGAGTTAAGTCACCGCTACCGACATTTTTAATAAAGAAGGTGTTTACTTGCGTGGACGTAAGAATATCCTTACTGCCGAAAGCAGTATTGTCTGTGCTGATGGGAGAAATATCTCCATCAGCGATGGACTCACCGTTTCCAAGCACAGAGACTTCAGGTGTTGCAAGCCCGATACCTTGAATGGAATAAGTATAGGGATCTTCATCCAGGTCGTTGTTGGCAATTGAAATGGTGGCCCCTCTTAAACCGGCCGCGCTTGGATCAAAAGTGACCGTAAAGGTCGTCGAGTTATTTGTGGTAATCGGCGAGGATGGTACACCTGTAACGGTAAAGTCAGCAGCATGGGCGCCTGTTATATCCACGTAAGTAGAGGGGTTTGACAGAGTTAAATTGGCATTTCCAGTATTAAGAATGGTAAAACTTTGTGCCTGGCTTCCGGTTAATATGTCCTCTGTGCCAAAATCGGTGAAGTCAGAAGCGGTAGGTGTATTGTCCCCAGCAGAAATAACAGCCCCGTTACCACTAAGTTCTATTTCTGAAGCAAGACCAAACCCTCTAACACTAAAGTTGAAGGGGCTCTCGTCAGAATCGGTGTTGGAGATGCTAATGACGGCCGTTCTCAAGCCCTCTGCTCCAGGGATAAAGCGGACATCAAAACTGGTGCTGTCATTGGAAACAATTGTTGCGGATGGTTGAACCTTAACAAAAAACTCAGACGCATTGGTCCCGGAAATGGAAATCTTTGGTGTTCCGTTTAAGGTGAGTGTAGCGCCGTTGCCATTATAAATCTTGAACGTATGGATTACTGAATCACGCTGCGCATCAACTGCCCCGAAATCTGTAAAATCTGCTGTCGAAGGCGAGCTATCACCATCAACGATATTTACACCATTACCCCGAATACTGATCTCAGGTTCAGATTGTTGATATACACCAGCGTCAATATTGTCATTGAAAACACCAGAGCTCAACACAAAGGCATCGGATTGACCGTTGCCGGTATTGATATCACTATCAACCCTATCATCACCACCGACATCCTGTGTTGAAAAAACATAACCCGCTGCCAGATTGGTAAAGTATAGGCGGTAGGTTTGGGGGCTTATATTTGTGAACGAGTAATAACCACTGGCGTCTGTGGTTGTGGTTGCCTCGCTAGCGCCACCCTCAATCTTAATTTCTACATCAATCCCGGGAACACCTGTTTCACCGCCATCCTGTATCCCGTTCTCGTTTACATCAAGCCAGACAAAATCTCCAACACCAGTTGTTTTAAACCCAGCATCCCAGGTAATGGCTGTTTCGCTGATACCCAGAGTGAAAGTAGCTGTTTTGCCTCCATTGCCAGGATCAGGATCACTATCAAGGGCGTTATCTCCCCCTTGATTTATTGGAGAGAGCACAAACCCGGTGGGTGGATTGGTAAAGGTGAGATAATAATTCCCCGAGGCCAGGCCCTCAAAAGTATATGCGCCATCAGATCCAGTTACCACAGAACCCAAAAGGGTGTTACCAGAATCAAATAAAGATACAGTAATACCGGCCAGGCCATTTTCACCGGCATCCTGAATACCATCTCCATTGTTGTCCAGCCAAACCAGATCACCGATAATACCATCTGATGGACTGGTGCCATTACCCTGAAGATCAAACACGTAGGGAGATTCATCAGGATCATTGTTTGCTATTGAAATCGTCGCATCTCGTGGGCCAATACTGGAAGGATCAAACTGAACAACAAAGCTTGTGCTGCTTCCCGTACCCACTGTAGATGATGGTGATGTTGTAACTGAAAAATCTGTCCAATGGGCTCCGGAAAATGAAATAGTGCCAACGGTTAGGCTGGCATTTCCGCTATTGCTAATAGTATAGCTTATAAGCTTAGACCCAGACGTTATGTCTACATCACCAAACTGAGTGCTATCGGACAAACCAGGTGATGTGTCACCACTGGTGATTGTCACACCATTACCAGAGACACTCATTTCTGGAGTTATAACCCCAGTACCCTGAACATTAAAAATGTAGGGGTTGTCAGTCAGGTCGCTGTTTCCAATACTGATGGTGGCTTCACGAACCCCAGATCCTGAAGGATTAAACTCAACAGTGAATGCCACCGTACTATAGGGAGCAACCAAAGTGGCAGGGTTAGAGATGATGGTAAACTCACCGGCATGTGTTCCTAAAATGGAAATGATAGGGTTGGACCCTAGGACTAGATCATCACTGCCGGTGTTGTAGACGACAAACTCCTGGGTGGCCGTGAAGCCTCCGATTACCTCAACAGATGCGAAATCTGTACCATCGTCAATAGCGGGTGAGTTATCACCATTGGAGATGCCAATCATATTGCCCTTGACGCTCATCTCAGACAGAGAGCTTGGATCATAAACACCCGTTCCTTGAATAGTAAAAGTATAGGGGTCTTCATCAGAATCATCGTTTTGAATACTTACAGTGGCCTGGCGAGTTCCCAGGGCGGCTGGCGTGAAAGTGACTTCAAAGCTGGTTGTTGCGCTGTCTATGGCCACCGATGTGGCTGGAAGAAAAGAAATATTGAATTCTCCGGCGTGAGTCCCTGTGAAGTCTACATAAGGTGGAGGTCCAGTTAAGCTCAGCACGGCATATCCAATATTTCGGATAACAAAAGTGGCGGTAGCAGGAACCCCTGAAATTTCAGCCGTCCCCATGTCAGTGAAGTCACCACTCATGGGAGAGATATCCCCGGCATCAATGACCAGGCCATTCCCCAAAACTTCCATTTCTTCATCCATGGTGGATGTTCCCAGACCTTGTATGGCAAAACTAAAGGAACCCTCATCGACATCATTGCTTGAAATAAGTACGGTAGCCTGTCTTACACCGGTGGTCGTTGGATCAAATGTGACTTGGAAAGTAACCGATCCCGCTGCTGTTACTGTAGAACTTGCGGGCTGTTGTGAAACGACAAAGTCACCAGCGTTGGCTCCGGATATCTGAACGAGAGGCAAGCCCGTCAAAGATAAATCACCTGACCCCACGTTTTGGATGGTGAAAGAACGGTTGATTTGTTCGGCAAAAACATCACGACTTCCAAAATCAGTGAGATCAGCAACTGACGGGGAGGTATCACCATCAGCGATATCATTCGAGTTTCCCTCTAGGGCAATTTCAGGCGTGGCTGTTCCCGTCCCCTGAACATCGAAGACAAAGGGGTTTTCGTCGGCATCAGTATTTGCTATTGCGATCGTGGCAACGCGTAAACCAGCTACCGCAGGATTAAAGCGAATGGTAAAAGTTGTCGAACCGCTAGAGGTTACTGGAGTCGTGGGGTTTGCAGTTATTGAGAAATCACCAGGATTGGTTCCGCCAACCACAACCAGGGTTCCACCGGTCAAGTCAAGGTTTGCGGCGCCGGAGTTCTGAATAGTGAATACAGCATCGTTTGTACCGGTATCAATATCATGACTACCCATATCAGTTGCGTCGCTGGCTGATGGCGTGGTATCACCAGAAACGATATTCTGCCCATTTCCCGTAATAGCAATTTCAGGAGCTAGTCCTGTTCCTTGGATATCAAAATCATAGGGGTTCTCGTCTGGATCATTGTTTGAAATAGAGAGAATGGCTGACCGGAGTCCGTTGTCAGTCGGGTCAAAGGTAATCTGAAATGTTGTGGTGCCGGCTGTTGTAATTGTTGTGGCTGGAGCTGTTGTAACGGTAAAGTCACCAGCGTGTGTTCCTGAAATAGAAACAGCAGGCGATCCATTTAAGGTAAGGTCTGCTGCCCCTCCAGCATTATCAATAGTGAAGGTGTGCACAACGGACCCACTGAGTGCCGAGACGGATCCAAAATCTGTATCATCCGTTACGTTTGGCGTTGTGTCACCATCTGGAATAGAATTACCATTCCCGGTAACATTCATGTCAGGGGATGATTGTTGCGTCAAACCAGCATCAATGGTGCTGTTATAGGTGTTACTGCTTATGGTGAATAGATCAGAAAGGCCGGAAGTTGTGTTTATATCACTATCAACAAGGTCGGTAGCACCCGTGTTTCGGGCCACAAACTGATAACCACCAGGCAGATTGCTGACCCGGATTCTATAGTCGCCAGGAGCAACATTGCTAAATTGATATGCACCAAAGGCATTTGAGGTAGTTGCTGAAACGGTAGAGCCGTTACTTTCCAGGACGAGCTCAATGGTTAGCCCGGGCAGGCCAGGTTCTCCAAAATCTTGATCCCCGTTGTTGTTGAGATCATCCCAGATAAAATCACCAAGCCCTGTGGCTTTATAGCCGGCATCGATGCCTTCTTCGATAAGACCAACGCCGACAAAGAAATTGTCTGTCTTGCCTGTAGTTGGGTCAGCATCACTGTCGCTTACATCATCTCCGCCTTGGTCTTGGAGCGTTAACATAAACCCAGTCGGAGGACCGGAAAATTCAATGTAATATTCAGAGGGAGATAAGTTTTGGAAAGAATACTCCCCGTTCTCGTCCGTGATGGCCGAAGCAATAAACGGACTGTCAATACTATACAGGTCAACAGTAACGCCAGGCAAGCCAGGTTCACCAGCATCCTGAATGCCATCCGCATCATTGTCAGCCCAAACCCTATTGCCAACCTGTCCAGTTGTGGGAAGAGGTGCCGGGACCAAAGGACAAGAGGCTCCATCTGATTTGTTTAAATTAGCCTCTCCCAGTCCGACATAGATACTAAAGCCAGATGTAGAGATCTTGTACATTCGTCCGCTTTGACTGTTGGTAGTAAAAATATAGCCGTCGTCTGCTGACCAGGCAGCGCCATAATAAGCACTATTAATGTTGTTGATATAGTCATCAGCCAGTCTACCTGTAATCGTAAAGGTAGAGACAACATGTGTGTTTGGGTTATATTGATAAAGCAAATCACCATGCATTCCGTAAAAATATCCATCAGCATCCAGGTATGCCATATCAATAGGAACCCAGGCAACACCCGATGTGTTCACGGTTGTAACGGTTCCTTCGCTGGCATCAAAAATTCCCAGCTGAGTACCATCTGTATTCCAGAAATACATGTTGCCTGAAACATCAAAATCAGCTCTCCAGGACAAAAAGGGTATTGTTACTGCATTTAACACATCAACATTCAAGTTTCCATCAATGCGAATAATATTATCTCCAGGAACATCATTGTCCTGCTCAAAGGCGTAGAGTAGCCCATCTTCTACGTTGTATCCGACACCATTGATACTATAGCCGACCGTAGTCATGGTTGTGTAGGCATAGGGATTTACCGTGGCATCCATATAAGCCACAACACCGTTATCGCCATAGATGTGGAAGAATCTGGATATACAGGGGAAAGGTACTTCTACGCCAGCCCCGGTTCCGGTCAGCCAGAAGGTGTAAGGGGATTCATTGCTATCAGTATTCTCTATGGTAACAGAGACATTTCGGGTTCCTATCTGTCCTGGATCAAACCTGACAGTGAAATCAGAGCTTCCGCCGGCAGCAATACTAGAGGCAGGCATGCTGGTAACTACAAATTCTGAGCTTGCATCTCCGCCTAGCTCTACCAGGGGGCTCCCTGTTAAGTCCAGGGTAGAATCACCAGTGTTGTATATAGTATAAGTCGCATAGGCCTGTCCCAGCCAGGGGGTAATTTCGCCAAAGTCGGTGCTGTCCAGAAAGCTAGGGGTGGCATCACCACTGCTAATCACGAAGCCATTTCCTCGAACCTCTATCTCCGGATAGGATAAACCAAAGCCCTGAACACTAAAGGTGTATGGGTTCTCATCATCGTCACCGTCATTGTGTTCAATGCTGATTTCAGCGGTGCGCGTGCCAGGTGCAGAAGGATTAAAAGAAACACTAAAAGGGACGCTGCCAGTAGGTGCGACCGGCGAACTGGGCTGGAGGGTAACTGAAAAGTCAGAGGCGTGAGAGCCGGAAATAGTTACGAAAGGAGAGCTGGTTAAAACGAGATCTTCAATGCCCGTGTTACCAATCATAAAGGTTTGGGAAAGTGTACCGCTGGTAAAGGAAACGGAACCAAAGTCCGTTCCATCCGCTGAATTAGGACTGCTATCACCAGAAGCAATAAGGGTCAATTTCCCCTGAACATCAATCTCGCAGAGTGTGGCCGCACCGCCAACCCCAGTACCTTGAATATCAAAGGAATAACTACCTTCATCCAGGTCATCATTGAGAATGGTTAAGGTCGCCGAACGTGTCCCTGATGTCTGCGGATCAAAGGCAAGCCGGAAGGTCGTGCTTCCCCCTGATGCAATTGGAGAACTGGGAGCGCTAATGACACTATAGTCCCCAGCGTGCGTACCACTGATGGCAACCCGGGGCCAGGAGCCAGTCAGATTAAGTGGAGCAGGACCAGCGTTCTCAATGGTGTAGGTAACAATATGTATTACACCATCAACCAAGGCAGAACCAAAATCTGTGGAATCGCTGATAGAGGGTGATGAGTCAGCATTGCTGATGGAGACATTATTGCCCAAAATATCAATTTCAGGATTGATGGTTCCCGTCCCTTGTACGGCAAAAGTATATGGGCTTTCGTCTGCATCATTATTGGTAATAGAAACCGTAGCCTGGCGTAACCCAGTCGTTCCTGGATCAAAAGTAAGCTGAAAGCTTTGTGTTCCGCCCTGTGCCACAACAGTGGTCGAGGCAGGCTGTTGGGTGACAGTAAAGTCGGAAGCGTGAGCACCAAATACGGTCACCAGCGGTGAACCGGTCAAGCTTAAGTCCCCAGACCCGGAGTTATTGATAGAAAAAGTCTGAATGGTTGTCCCGTCAACATCCGTATTGCCAAAATCAGAATTATTTGCAGGTGAGGTTGATGTGCTCCCATCAATGATAGAGACACCATCCCCTGTTATGTCCATTTCTGGTGTGGCAGATCCTGTTCCCAGAACATCAAAGGTATAAGGGTTTTCATCGCTATCATCATTGGCGATGGAAATGGTGGCGGTACGATTACCGGCAGCACTTGGGTCAAACCGAAGAACAAATACCTCTGTTCCTGCAGCGGCTATGGTGGCGCCTGGTTGGGTGATAACTGAAAAGTCAGCCGCATGGGTTCCCGAAATCTGAACCAAGGGACTGCCAGTTAGATTCAGACTGATATTGCCGGAGTTGCTGACGGTAAAAGTGTGATCAACGGTTCCTGTAACAATGTCAGCACTTCCAAAATATGTATCGTCTGTAACGCTGGGCGATGTGTCACCATCAAAAATAGAGATGCTATTTCCTGACACATCTATCTCTACTACACCTGTACCCGTTCCTTGAAGATCAAAAGTATAAGGGTTTTCATCAGGATCATTATTAGTAATTGATACAGTGGCTGTTCTTGGGCCTGTAGCAGTCGGGTCAAACAAAATGACAAAAGTATTGCTACCGCCTCCTGCGATGGGACCTATGGGTTGGGTTGTTACTGTAAACTCTGCAGCATGTGTGCCGCTGATGGCTACAATGGGCGAGCCACTCAGCACGAGATCTAAACCACCGGCATTAGAAATAGTGAAGGTATTAGAATTGGATCCTGTAGTGATGTCATGACTTCCGAAATCAGTATCGTCAGTTACTGAAGGTGATGTGTCACCATCCGGGATAGAGTTGCTGTTCCCTTGGACATCCATTTCAGCCGGTTGATAAATTCCGGCATCGAGATGTGTAATTGTTGTGTTTCGAATAACTGTTGTAGCTGACGTTGTACCTGTTGAGGGGTTGGCGTCACTATCTAAATTATCATCTCCGCCCTGGTCTTGTGGGCTAAAGACATATCCTGCAGCCAGACCGCTGAAAGTTGCAGTATAGGTTTTATTTTGTCGTAAATCAGCACTCACCCAGGAGCCGTCTCCGGCGGATGTTGTTGTGCCACTGTAGGTAACACTAACTCCTGTAATTGTTACTGTAATACCTGACACACCTGGCTCACCTGCATCTTGGATACCATTTGCGTTTGAATCAATCCAGATATTTCCACCCAGATGATCCTGGGCTATGGCTGCCTGAGAAAAGAACAATGAAAACATAGCCATAAAAAATATCGGCTTCACCGTTCGTAAAATCGAATTGTTCAGCAAAGAACCGTCTGGTGAGGTGGAGCTTCTAAAAAGGTTATTTTGGGTGGGGGTCATATTATTCAGGATCCAGCCTTGTTGCTGAGAGTATATATATGTCCAAAACCACCGTACATTAGCTCCGCGGCATCACGCGAACCACTTGGTAGGGGTGAAGGAAAAATAAAAACAATATTGTTAAATGCTCTTTTCATAGGTTCCTATATATATGTCAAAGGTCATGCCACTCAAGAGCTAAGCCCTAAGTGGTTATTTATATGGATCATATGGGCGATACGCAATGATGATTTGATGGATTGTTGTTAGCAAAACATGACAAAATTCTTCATAATGTCGTAATAAAGTGACGTTAGACGAAAAAGACAAGCAAATCATTGGCTGGCAAAGCGAAGAGAAACAGCCTCGCTTTTTGATCGAAACCAACGCTTCATGTGTTTTTAAAATGACGGTTCCATTACAGATGACGCCCCGATAATCCTTTATCAGACTACGATTGAAAGGGGGGCCTGGTTGAACGACGGGTCGGCAACGGTCCTCTGAGTTCTAAAAGAGCAGCCGTAAATTAAGCGATGAAGAGAGGGGGTTTTTCTTTCCCGAGAAAAGGTGTCGGCCGCGATGAGAAAGGGTGATTCGGAAGGACTGGATAAAAATATAGAAGTCCGAACGGAAGAATCAAAGCCAGAGACAGATCACTGAAATGGCCGATGCAGTTGAATTGCATTTTCTCCCAGGGTAGAAGCCACGGGGATCACGTTTCCTTTTTTGTATGATTGAACGAAACACAGCATTGAGAACGACCGATAGTGTCGAAACTTCAATTGTAAGGTTGTGCAATGCAAAAGGTTCAATCGAGCATGCTGGGTAAATAAACAATTCGTGCAAGATAGGATTGGAGCAGAGCTGAGTGATAAGGGGGGCGAAGAAAGTTAAGAGAGTTTTCACTTTACGGTAGAGGCAACCCGTGGTGTTTTTCTTTATGGCGATTATAGAGATCAAAACAATTATCAATCACGGCCTGGAACCAGGTCTTGTTTTTTTCTGAGGCTTTCGATTGACCGGAAGCTTGTAAAGACTATAGAACAACGGTAGTTTTATTGGAAATGTCTACAGCAAGCGTACTGTGGATTAAAGGTCTCCATCAGCCATGCGCATTAATACTGTCCAGGAAATGATAGGGTCCAGGATGAGTATATATTCATTAAGCTTCAAAACCCTGCCGATAATATTTGGTGTTGTCTTAAGCATAGATTCAATAATTGTTAAATAGAATCCGGAATGTGGATTAGCTTTGCTGGGGACAAATTAATATGGTTTGCTTGCTTAAAAGTTGTTGATCATAATCATTCTAGGTATTTTAATTTCGAATTAAAGACGAGCGGTTTTATCAGGCAGTTTAAATATCAAAACCCCAATTCTTTTCGCTTTGTTTTGCTTAATGATTTGACAACAAGCGCATAGGAATCAGAGATTAATTTTTTGACTATATCTTCATCCAGGCCTGCATTTATTAAAACAGTATTCCAGTGTTCTTTATTCATGTGATAACCCGGAGTTATGGTTTTAAATTGAGATCTTAATATCTGGGCGTCATCGGGGTCGCATTTCAAATTGATGGAGAGGGGCGTCTTCTCAATTCCAAGAAGAGCGAACATCTTTCCGGCAACTTTCAAAACCGGGGTCTTGTCATCAAAGGGGAAGGAAAGGGAAGCGCCCGGGAAAGACAGGAGAAACTTTTCCAAGGATTTATAGTCCATTATAAAATATCCGTTTTAGGTTTTTTCGGATCATCGAGGGGCTCAACTGAAAGTCCCGCAAGCGTTTTGCAAAACGATTCGAGTTTCTCTAAATCAAGCATGCCCTCGCTACGAACTCCAGAGCAAAGATCAACGCCACTGGGGCGGACCCTCTCGACTGCAGCGGACAGATTGTCTGAGTTTAGACCACCAGCCAACAGCACCGGTATTGAACTTTGCTGGCATATCCCCCGACTGATTTCCCAGTCATGGACAGCACCCGTACCGCCAAGGGTTCTTATGTCTGCATCAGGCTTTCCTGAATCAAGAAGCAAAAAATCAACCCAGGGGGTATACTGCCTTGCCATGTCAATAGCAGAGACATTATTTACGTGAATGACCTGTATAAGTATTACCCCGGGCATAGATACACGCAGACGATGTAGTTCTGCCAAGTCTAGCTTGTCAACCAATTGGATCCCCCAAGACTTAACCCGTCCATGTTGGGCGATAATTGCTTTAGCGTTTATGGCGCTGGTGAGTAAAACGGTTTTGCTGGCAGCTGGAAGTTGCCTAATGATTTCAGCAATACGTTCAAGGGAAATCACTCCCGGTCCGCTGGGCATGTCTGAGACAAAACCAAGCAAGTCTGCACCATGTTTGAGGGCAGCTAAACCTTCCTCAAGACGCATAATGCAACAGACCTTTAAGAGTGGTTTATGGCCCATATCGCTTTCCGTGTAAAAAAAGGGTAAAATCTGATTATGATGGCATAATTCAATTATTGTTCTCGCTAATCTGCGGTTAATCCAGGGTAAAAAGCCATAAGTCAGAGGCTAATTGCTATTTATTTAATGCAAACTAGAGCTTAAAGTATTGCTTTAAGAGGCCTTCAAGGGCTATGGGAAGCGAAGCAAAGGCTTTTACAAAATAAATTTTATTAGCCTGACAGAATTCCTCGGAAAGCTTAACATAATCCTTCTGGGTCGTGATCCAAAAACCACAATCAGAACCTTCAATAAGTTCCAACTCTTTTTCGCCGTATTCAACATGATCAGTGAATGAAAGGGTAATGACAGGTGAGTCTAATACACTTTGAATTGAGTCAAAAAATGAACGTGAATTTCCCAGTCCGGCAAAGAGACCGTATGTTCCATTCAGATCAGAAAGTGGGTAATGGATGAAGTTATGATCGTAGAAAATGCCTGGCTTTTCGATCTCCAGATTGGTATCGCTCTCGTTGAGAAGACCTGCTTTACTGTGGATGATAATCGATGCTCGAATCAAGCTGCTCGCAGGCTCTCGTTGATCGCCCCAGGGGAGCATGTGAGTCTTTTGATGTTCTGGTTTATCTACCATCACGATATCAATATCCCGATGCAGTCTGCGATGTTGAAAGCCATCATCCAGGAGAATAACATCGGGCTGGAAACCCGCTTCGAGTTTCTTCGCTCCGAGGACACGATCCCCAGAAACGAACACCGGAACACCAGGGAAATTCTTAGCGATCAAAAAGGGTTCGTCTCCAGAATCGGCGACAGTGGAGAGAAGTGAGTTACCATCGGATACAAGAAGCGGACCTTTAGATTTTCTGGCATAACCACGGGACAAGACAGCCGGCTTCATGTTGTGAAGCAGAAAGAAATCGAGAAGCGTTTGGATTAGAATTGTCTTTCCACTACCACCAACAGAAAGGTTTCCCACTGAGACCACAGGTGTTCGAAGGCGATGAATATTATAGATGCCTAAATCATAAAACTTGTTTCGGATAAATATGACAAGTGAATAGAGAAGGGAAAATAAAACCCTAAGCGGTAAAAACCAGACACTGGAATATATATAGTTCACCATCGACATAAAACTCATTGAAACGACTTGTTGATCTCTTCCTGATGCTTTTTGCAACACTCGCTAGCATCAAGCAGCACTTTATCAAAAGCCTCCCCTTTAAATTTACTATCGACCTTTATCGGGTCACCAAAACTAGCAACAGCTTTTGAGAACGGCAGGGGGATGACAAACTTATCCCAACCCCTGGCCCGGAGCGCCCACTTCGACGTGGTGGCAGTAGGGATGATGTATCCGTCCAAATGCTGGGCGGTCACATAGGTGCCGGGTTTCATCACATAGCGTGGTCCCTTTGGTCCGTCCGAGGCAAAAGCTGAGATCTTCACATCCTGCTTTCGTAGATAGCGCAACATGCTGGAATATGCTATTCGACCACCGCGAGTGCTGGAACCACGAAAAGTCACGTAGTCTAAACCCTCAAGAACAGCAGATGCAATGTCGCCATCACCAGCCTGGCTGACAATAGCGGAAGGATGAAGTGGTGAAGTGAGATACCAGGCAATGAACATATCTCCGTGCCAGAATTGAAAAACAAGAGGCTTGCCGGATTTGATAAGATAAAGAATGCGCTCCCAGCCACGCACCTCGAGACGAAGGCTGTTACCTATAAATCTTACAATATACCCCCCAAAACGTTTTGCAAGACTGGCGATACGTTTCTGTGATCGATTCGTCAAGCCCATGTTAAGCAAAATCCTTCACTATGTGAGAGGCGACAATCTTTGCACAACCCGGTTCACCCAGGGCAGACTTCAGCTTTTTTAATTTCTCAAGCATTTGACCTCTATCAGCGCCGTCTTCAAGGAGGGGCAGGACATGAGCTGAGATTTCCTTCGGGTTGGCTTCAGACTGGATCAATTCGGGAATAGCTCTTTCTCCCAGAATAAGGTTGGGCATGGCGAGATGGTCGATCTTTACCAGGACCTTCGCCACGAGATATGAAAGCGGTGAGATCTTGTAGATTACCACCAGAGGTGTACCCAGAAAAGCGGTTTCCAGACTAGCTGTGCCAGAAGCCACCACGACGGCACGAGCATGTATTATCAATGAATAAGGATTATCATACACAACAGCAACGCGTTCAATTTTTTCGAACTCCTGGTAATAGGAGCTGTCGAGGGATGAAAGAGCTGCGACTGTAAATTGAAGATCAGGAAGAGTTCTTCTTAGCGTGCGAATTGTTTCAAGTAGAGGAGAGACATGCCTTGCTACCTCATTTCGACGACTGCCGGGGAGTAATGCGATAGTTACTTTGTCGGGGTCAAGCCCCAGCTTTTTATAAAAATCAAATCTGTCGGGAATTTGGAAGACCCTCTCCACCAGCGGATGACCTGTAAAGGTGACAGGAATACCCTGTTCTTTATAGAAGTCCAGCTCAAAAGGGAAAATAACAAAGATACGCCTAATAAAACGACGCATGGTTTTTACGCGACCCTTTTTCCACGCCCAGACCTGAGGGGAGATATAGTAATAGACAGGAATCCCCAGAGCTTTCAGTTTTAGACCGAGGCGAATGTTAAACCCTGGATAGTCTAAAAGAATGGCTACATCAGGTTTTCTTAATTCACAGGCTTGAACAATATCGTTCATCACCCCCTTAAAGAAAGAGAGGTGTCTAATCACCTCAACAAAACCAGTCACGCCAAGGTCTTTAACGTGATGCAAAGCATCCAGCCCTTCGGCTATCATGTGGTCACCACCAAGCCCCCAGAACTTATGTTCCGGGTTTGTTTCCCTAAGCGCGCGCATTAAGGGCGCAGCATGGTGATCTCCGGAGATCTCTCCCGCGACAATCAGAAAATTTTTAGAAGCAGTTTTTATTGCTGGTCCTGAAGTTGTTGATTGATCAGCTCGGCGATGCGTAGGGCTTCAAATCCATCAAAACCGCTAACCAGGGGTGTCTGGTCAAGCTTAATGGCTTGAGCAAAAGAAGCCTGTTCGGCATACATGGCATCCAGTTTTGGTAATTCCTGATTACTGTATAAAATAACCTTATCGGAACCCTCCATTGGAATCACCCGGTCGGCTTCGAGGGCATCGCTAGATTTAGCCAGCCTGTACATCTCGGTAGAACCTTTTTGGAAATCAATCGTGATGTAGTGCTCGTGTTGGAAAATGCGCATTTTTCGCATGGGGTTTAGGGATATCCGGCTGGCGGTAACGTTAGCTACGCAGCCATTCTCAAAACTCAGTCGGGCATTTGCAATGTCAGGTAGGCTTGAAACAACCGCCAGGCCGTTGGCCTGTATCTGTGTAACAGGACTTTTTACCAGAGATAAAATAATATCAATATCATGTATCATGTTTTCATGAACCACCGGATTATCCATTCCCCGGGGCACGAAACTCACCAGGCGATGGGCTTCAATGAAACGAGGATCCAGATGGACATTATTTAAGGCTGTGAGGGCTGGATTGAAACGCTCCACATGTCCCACCTGGATCTTGACACCCTTCTCATCTGCCAGCCGGATAAGTTCTTTGCCTTCTTCAAGGGTGTGGGTGATAGGCTTCTCTATGAAGACATGTTTTCCGGCCAGGATGGCATCTTTCGCATAGGAGAAATGAAATTTCGTGGGACAGGTAATGAATACTGAGTCACAGTTATCCAGCAAGGCTTGGTAACTCTGCGCAACGGGAACATTAAATTCTGTTGCCACAAGCTTTGCACGCTGAGGATCAATATCAAAAAGACCTTCAAAAATCCAATCCTGGTGTTGGCTGAGATGTCTCACATGGAAGCGACCAATATGACCGGCGCCAACCAGTCCGGCCTTGAGTCTGTTTGAATTCGTCATAGCAACAAAATTAAGTGAAAATGGGTGCAGTGAAAGAGCAAACCCTGGTATTCACTAAAGATATCTCTCTGAGCATATTACTGTTTGGTAAACAAGCTGTCAAAAATAAACCTTGTATGTGAGCGCCCTCCAGCCTGTCATTGCGAGGAGCTTGCGACGCGGCAATCCCTAAATTTTCCTAAACCAAAATTCCGAGATCGCTTCGTCAGTCTTCGACCTTCTTGCGAAGACGAATTATACGAGCTTCACGACAACTGTGATCCAGAGCATGAGCGCAGTGGTCAACCCGGAGGATGTATTCAATTCAAAAAATACGTGTAATTCACGGTTTCGAACGCTCTAACAAATCCTAAATTCCCGCCAGTGATGAATTTGATTAACCAAGAAAGAATTGAATAAATGAAACCTGTTGTGCTTATCGTTTTAGATGGTGTGGGATATACTGAAAGAACGGAAGGCAATGCCGTTCTGGCTGCCAAGACCCCAAACCTGGACCATTATCGAAAATCCTATCCAAGAAGCCTTCTGGGCGCCTCGGGAGAAGCGGTAGGTTTGCCTGCCGGCTTCCAGGGCTCAAGCGAAGTTGGGCACCTGAGTATGGGT
>Ga0222628_1000511_pt1 | contig 16073 bp, 11 predicted proteins | sample AntAcemetageno95_FD_179860 | JGI IMG/M metagenome (GOLD analysis project Ga0222628, IMG submission 179860) | Saline water microbial communities from Ace Lake, Antarctica - #95 | ecosystem: Environmental > Aquatic > Non-marine Saline and Alkaline > Saline | place: Antarctica: Ace Lake | collected...
TTGGTTCTTTTCCACCTTCATCACCGAGAGCAGAAAATGCTCCAGCTAAATCAAGTAATATTTCTTTAAATTCTTTTCCTTTGAATGTTGAAAGATCAACGTCTTTCATTAATGTAATTCCTTTTGCCATTTCCTGGATTCCTAATCCGATTGATGCCACTCCGGCAGTTCCAAGCATGATTAATGGTGAAATAAATCCAATTGCTGCAAACTCAATACCTAGTCCAGCAATCAATAATCCAATTTTTTGTAAATCTTTGAATCCTACCAGTGATATTGAACCAGCTATTGCAAGAAGACCCAATGAAAATGGCACCAATGAAGCACCGATTGCTGCAACGGAAAGAGCACCAAATATTGATAAAACTGAACTTGCACCAGCTAGTGCATATATGACGGATAAAGCTAGAATTGCAATTCCTAATAATTTTATCTCTGACCAATTGATTAAACTAATAGCAGGTGTCATTGCAAGTAGCCCAGCAGCAAAAAACACAAGAGATTTACCTATTGATTTAACAACAAGTGCTCCAGCCCAGACAAAAATAATACTTGGAGATATAAGTGAATAAATAAATGTTATATACATGATTGAATTCGTTAATAATTTAATACCTGTCCAATCTATGATTAATAATGCTGCACTTACGGCAGCTAAACCGAAACCAAAAACAATTAATGATAATCCAATTAAACTCATTGAAAGTGCACCAAGTGCAATTGACCCCCAAAGTCCTCCTGCAATGTTATACAGCATAATAAATAAACCCATGAATAGACCCATTTTAATCAAATCTTCAGGTTCTAATGTTTTTGTAGTCATTGAAAAAATGAAAAGACCGATAGAAAATACTATTAATGATAACCCAATTACTGAAATTGCTCCTGCTCCTGAATAAATTCCATGAATATTTCCGAGAGCTCCGTATGCCATCCCAAATCCTACAATTATTCCCATCATTTCAATAACATCGTGGTAATCAATAAATTTGGATGCAATTAAAAATACAAGAAGACCTGCCGAAAAAATTAGCAGGGAACTTCCCATAACGTACAAAGATTTTGCACCCCTCATTATCCATTTTGAGGCAAGACCTAATGCAATGAATGTTCCAGCCAGAATACCAAGCATTGTTCCTATTGCAATAAGTGTTTCAATCGGTGGAGTTTTAAGAAATTTTGAAACCAAGGCCAGGGATAATGCAAATGTGATTATACCTATCCCGAACAAAGTAAGACCGGTTCCCATTTTCCATACAACTCGTAAACCTTTAAATATTACCCTGAACATAGCACCTAATGCACCGTAAACCATTCCCATTTTTAAAAGAAATGCAGGAAGTTCCGAATAAACATCGCCCCCAAATAATTTTTGCACCGCCCATAGAGATGTGGCCATCAGAAAAAATCCAAGTGCTAAACCTCTTAAGCTCATTCCAATGAAATTTATTGACCAAGCACCCAAGATTATTAACGGTGAACCCAAACCAATTATGCTGAAAACTATACCAAGTCCCATCAAAGCAACACCTAAAATTGGGATAAGCGGTATTGTTAAAAGTAGAAGTGGAGCAGCAATTGCTAATCCTTTTGCTAGTGATATAATTCCTTTTGACATCAATCCCATTGTATCCAATGCAGCATCAATTTCTTCCTGTCTTTCTATGAGATATTCAAATGTTCCTACTATTCTTCGAATTTGGACATCAATGCTTTCCACATCATCAGGATCAATTGATAATTCTTGCAAAGCGCTTCTGTATTTTGATAGCGTTGCAACAAAGCCTTCCGAGATTCTTTCAATATCGGCTTGTCGTGTTTCAACGTAATCCAATGTATCTATTACTTTGTGTATTTGTTCCCGTAAGTAAAATGCAGAGCCAGTTTCATCAACTGGAATTTTGCTTAATGTTTTATAAAAAGTTTCAACGAAATTTATGAAATTCTTTGATGATTCAACATCAAATTCTTCTATTTTTTTGAATGTTGAAGATAATGAATTTATGTGTTTAAATAACTCAGTCAAATTTTCTACCTTCGATTGATCAATCGATGGAAGATTGATTGAAAAAGAATTTATATTTTTGTATAATTCAGTTAAATTTTCAATTTCCTTTTGATCAATTGATTCAATTTTGAAACTTGTTGATAAAGAATTTAATTGTTTAACCAAATTTACCAAGTTGTCCATTTCTACTTGATCAATTGGTTTAATTTTAAGTATAAGTGAAACTGAGTTCAGTTGTTCAACCAAATTTACCAAGTTAGCCATTTCTACTTGATCAATTGGTTTAATTTTAAATGTCGATGATAATGAATTTATATTTTTAATTAAATCAGTTAAATTGTCAAGTTTTACTTGATCATCATTGAAATCCAAATCTGAAATCTCATGTTTGAAATTTTGCAGGAACATGACAATGCTTGAGGATATTTCAGTTAACGTTTCTCTGTTTGCTTCTAGATATTTAAAATTATTTATTAAATTGTTAAAGTCCAATAACTGCGAATTTGCAAAATTATCAATTGATGTTTTTTCTATTGACTTGTAGAAATCTCCTATGAAAGATATAAATGTTTTGGTTGTGGTTTTGTCCAACTTTTCAAACTTCTGTAAACCTGAAGCAATTAGATTAACGTATTTATCTAAATTTCCTGTTTCTTTGGTTTTGATTGTAGCAACACCACCAACCATGCCTGATGTTATCTGATCTTTCTTTTTTTCTTCACGTTCCATCCGTTTTTCAATTCGGATGGTCACGTCAAGAATAGATTTAAGAAATTTTATTGATTCGTTAGCCAAAAGATATTTTTGTTTTATATATCTTTTGCGAGCATCAAATTACATTTTGGGCATTTTCATTTTGGGCATTTTCGGCTGTTTCATGGGTTTTTGCTTGGTCTTGTTAGCATCCATCTGTGATTTCTGTTGTTTTTCTTCTTCTTTTTTCCTTGCATTTTCCTTGTCATTATCTTCCTTGAAATTTTGAAGAAGAGCTTCCACGCGGAAAAACGGTAAACGCTCAAGTTCACTTGGTTGTAAACTTAAGTGTTTAAGAAGAATGTATTCAATTTTATCAAGATCTTCCCAGCGGATTTGGAATAAGGAAAATAGCTTTGATCCCACCTCGAAAGGAAAGCGGGTACATGTCCTCAACGCCACTTTCTTGTTTTATTACTATCTGAGGATTCACGTAATTACTTATGAGTCCAACAGCATACGATAACATTGAAATTTTCCAAAGTGACCATGAATAAGATTCCATTTGAATTTTTTCATATTTATCATTATTCAATCCTCTCCAATCTTCTATGACAAATGGGAAATACTTCAAAAAGTCATTATCGGTAACTTGCCTTGCTCGATCTTTTTTAATCTTGTAATCTTTCAAAAATGATGTAACACCGATCGGTGGCATGTAAAAATCAAAAAATTCCGTTGATTCGTTTGGATTAATGAAAGTAAAGCATTTCTTGTTTGTATCGTAAAATTCTTCTATTTCATCCGGAATTTTGAAGTACTTTATCATTTCCTTCGTTAGTTCAATTTTACCATCCTTTGCAGTTGGAATATCTGCGTATAATTTATTTTGTCCGCTCAGGAAAGTTAATTCTCTGATCGCAAACATTAGGTAAAATCTATCAATTTCTTTGAGATCTTTCGGGGAAGATCCTCTATTTGGTGTGTTGATTCTAACACATGCATTTATCACAACATTCATGATATCATCAATTGCTAATTCATCCCTTTCATCAATTGATGACCAATGTCTAATTTCCGCATTGGTTGCAGATTTAATCACAATTTTTGTTCCCTCAGGATAAAATAAACCTTGTGTTGGTAATGTTTCAAGTGGAACTGGTTTGTAACCAAATTCTGCTGCCATTTCCTTGACATCAGATTTCATTTTTTCATGTTTCGGTTGAATTTTCCCCAGTTGAGTAACTTTTGGTTTCTTGTTTTCTTCACCTTCTACAAATTTTTTTGCGTCGTTTTCATTCATCTAAATTTTGTTTTTTTATCTTTTGTTTTATATATCCTTTTATGGAAAAGTTTTACGAGAGAACATAAAAAAAGCAGCTTAAGCTGCTTTTTATTTAAATTTTTAGGAATTCCGAACCAGTCGGAAACTTGTATCGATCTTCTTGTCCTTTTTTTCGTATCACGAAAATTTTAAGGAATGTTAAAAGTTGAATGATATTATCTATGTTTATCAATGTACTTGGTTTTTTCCAAGCGTTAGCAATCAATGAAATGTTTGCTTTTGTTTGTCCTGGATTTTCTACCAGATCACCGATAACGTGTGTTGTAACATTAAATTCATCCCCTGACATTTTAGGTAACTCAGGTTCCATCTTGGCAAGTCTTTTACCAATTCTTGCTGCGCGACTTTCGTTCAGGAAAGACTCGTAAGTTGGTACAACATTTTTCATATGTTATATCCAAGTTTCATCCCAATAATCTGCTGTAAGAGTAAAATTATCAATTTTCCAAACTCCTGCATCTTCATAGTCAAAATCAGTTGGTAATTCAATAGCAGTTGTTGGAAAAACAACAGGGTATGTTATTTGTCTAAAAATATCACCGTTTTTGTTAAATTGTGATATGATCATTGGGCCACCTATGTAATCTTTTTTCAATCCAAACTTCCCGGTTAATGGATCATAAACCAAGTCAGTCCAAGCTCTTAGAGCTTTGTACGTGTACATGGAATTTGAATCGTTGAGATTAAGTTCAAATGAAAGAGATATTTCAGTTGCTTGATCCGGTACAGCACCACCAGCATGAGTCCTTGTTGCACCTTTGTATTTTTGTTGTTGCGTTTCTGGTAAATAATTGGTTGTTACACCAGTTACGTTGGTTATACCTTCAAGTGTAAGTGACCAATCACTTATCCCGGCAGGTGGTGTTATTGACACTTCGTATTGCGCTGTATAAACAGGTTCAAAATTGTTCATACTTGCTACGCTATTTCTGTAATGTGGATATCCAGCCATTTTATTATTTATTTTTTATTTTTATTTATTAAATTTAACTTCTGAAATATTTCAGAAGTTAAATTGATATTTTTAAGCTATTGTGAAACCACCTGAAGAAATTGTTCCTGTTTTAAGTACAGTAATTCTGTTAATGATTTTTTGTAATCCTCTAGCTGGTTCAATACCAACATCAATGATTCCAACATTTTGATCAATAACTTCTGATGTGTTATTAGTTTCATCCATGATTGTTAAGAAATCGTAAATTCCTTGACCATTTTGAACTACACTCAGGTAACGATCAACAAGAGTTTTTATTTCCAATCGAGTTCTTGCATCGTTAAATTCCCAAACATAGAATGAAAGAATTTCTTCAATGTTTTCTTCTATTGTTATTAAAAGATCTCTAACATGCAGGTTATTTAACGCTGAACGTGTTTTTTGGAATGCTGTAGCGTTCGAGTAAATCATAGGACCAGTATTCTTGGTTACAATGATTGGATTCCAACCGAAAGGTTCAAGTTCATTTCTATCATCCTTGTCGTATTCATATTCAGTTCCTATCAAATTAGGTGTTGAAATTATACCCCTACGTGGACCAGCCACAATTGAGTAAGGTTGACCATTAACAAACTTTTCAATAAAGTTATTTGAAGCACATGCTGCAGGTGGAATACTTAGATTTTTATTATTTTCTCTGATCAACAAGTTAGGAGAGAAAATACCCATGTATTTTGATCCTTGTTCTTCTGTTGGAAGAGTTAACCTGAATGAAGGTCCCAATGAAAGGTTACCACCTACTGGTATGTAACTTGATTGGAATATTGGTTTTGGAATTCCATTAGCTGGATCAGGAACATCAGTAAATCTTGGATCAGTTGAATTTGAAAGTTGTTTCACAGATGGTGCATTAATGAATGCAAGACATTGAGCACGAGATTTAGCAAGACCTGTCAAAACAGTTTTTGGTCCCATGTTCGGAGCAATTGCACCCTCAAAAGTATCAACAATGTACCTGAATTGTATTTGATCTTTATCCGAAAGCACACTTTTCAATCCTGTTTCATCTATAACATTGTAAATTTTCTCCTGTTGCGTAACTGTACCATTTGGAAGATGGTATCTATTCAACGTGAAACCTGTTAATGATGAAGGTTGTAAATGTTGTACAAAATCCTGGATTGGAAGATACCTTGTAACGTATTGTACAATCGGTGATCCAACTTCAGTTATTTTTACTCTTTCATTTGTTTTTATTGTGTATTCTATGTTTCCAGTTAACTGGTTGATAGTTTTTATCTTATCTATTACTTTTGTTAAGTGACTTACATTGTTAGGTAAATCTTCGGTAACAAGGTAATTTCCAACTTCGATATCCGTTGCATCTGCTGCACCTGCTGCACCTATCTTAAATTCAAGATGACTTCCCGCTAATGTATTTGTAATGAGAGCAACATTTTTCTCTATATTACCATATGATGAGTAATATACTGATGATGGACCAACTGGAATAGTTCCACTTGAAAGGTAATAAGAACCTAACGCTATGAAATTTGTTGTATTCGCTTGCGTTGCAATATTTGAATCCATGTATTGTCGTATTTCGTAACCAATAAGACCATACGCCATTTCTACTTCGCTGATTGAAATCCACCAGATATCTTCACCTGTTGCATCCTTGTAAATTCTATCACCATCAATGATGATATTATTTTTGATACTTGTTGCTAATGCATTACCCGGATAAACATAGGTAAAATTATCAGTAGCACTTGATACATCATCTGCAATAACAGAAGGACTTAAAATGTAATTAAGTTCATCCGCTGATATTTTTACTTCCTGATCTACTGAACTTGAACTATCCAAAAGTAAAATTTCTTTTCCTACCAATGATGTTCCATCTTCTTCTATTGTAACATCGCTTCCGGAAATTGCAGTAACGGTGTAATAAGTTTCAAGATCAGAAGAATAAATCATATCACCTGATGAATAAGTTTGCGTTGGTGCTGAGTCCAATGTTAAAGTTGAAGGACTTCCAGCTGTACTATCAACTGTAAAATCATAAACTGTATCAGGTTTGGTTGGATGACTGTACGAAATTGCAAGAGTTGCTCCTGTATTTACAACAGTTTCAACTTTCACGTAATCATCAACTCCTGTATCAGTTCCTGCTGTTTTTAACAACGAAATGTTGGTAAGTGTTAATGCTAGATTATCGTAATCTTCTACACTAAATGTTATATCACTTGGAGCAGGTTTCTTGATGTTTAAAACATTGTTAAAATAACTCCTATCATCTCCGTATGCTGTGGATGTTATACTTGCTTGAAGAGAATCCTTGAATTCAATCAATGTATCACTTAATGCCGTTGTGGTAGCTTCAATTTTTTCACTAATTGGTGCTACATACGAAATGAAATCAATTGAACTGTTGGTAGAATCAATTAAATTATGACCAATTAAATCAACTTTTGAAGTTGCAGTGTCATAATCATCTTCAAGAATATTTCTATCAATGTTCATGTAAATTCCGGTTGCGCCGAATGCATTGTTGATAATTGTTTCAAGGTATTGATTAACACCGTTTCCATCTATAAAATCAGGAATGATTGTTCCAACAAAAGATCCAATTGTTGTAGTTTCTTCTGCTGAAAGGAAATTTTCAAGTTGTCCTTTTATGAGACCGTTGCTATCAAACCATTGCTGGTAAACTGGGTCCAATGAAAGACTTCCGTAATCTGTCCAATCACCTTGTAACATGATTACTTCCAAGAAATAATCCGATATGAAATCAAATGATCTAATGAAATCAGGAACATTTCCTTCTCCAAAATATTCACGTGCTGTTATATCAAATCCTTTGATGTTTGATTTTTGAACAAATATCGACATTGGTGAAGAATTAAGATTAACAAAACTCATTAATTTACCTTTGGTTGCGTAGTTATTATTTACAACAGCATTGAAGTAATCAGTATCCGGTCTCCAGAACTTTTCAGTATTGTAAAAGGAAACCAAAAGGTCTTCTGCTTCTGACGGATTTTGTTCCGCGCTATCCAATGAAAAAGATTGAAATTCTACTTTATCACCATCCGGTGTATTATCAAGAGCTCTAAGATTTAGTGCATATATAGGTCCAGTTTGTAGAGCAGTTTCAATTGATCTATGGAAAAATGATCCATTTTTCTCAAGACTTGTGTCCACAATACCGAATATTTTTCTAGCTGATTTAATATCACGTAGGAATACAGGTGCATTTATTGGTCCTCTCTTTGAGAATCCAACAACTAAACGGATAGTTTGTGTATTCAAAACTACAGATTCCGTTGCATCGAATTCAACAGTATAAACACCTGATGCTTTAAACTGATTGAGATCTAAAGTTACTTTAGCCATTCTCTATTATTTTTTTTAATTTTTTTATATATCTATTTAAAATTACCATTTTTTTAAAATAAATTTAATTGAATCCTGCATTTAGTTGTTTTGTCCAGTACACAAAATCTTTACCATTGATTACTTCTTCTGGTAAATCATCCAATTTTTTATTCATGATATTCAGTAACTCAGGGTATTGAAGATCGATTATTTCTTCTATGTCTTCGTAAAATGCTTGGTTGTTAAAATATTCAACGAGCAGTACACATGTCATTGCAACATCATCATTTCCAGTTTGCGCTTCGTATTTTCCTGCCTTGTTTAAACCAAAAGACCCAAGTTCTTCAAATGTTTGCTTATCTTGTACAATCACTTTCATGTTTGTTAGTAACCTTCTAAGTTCACGTATTAAAATTTCTCTGTTATCTTTCTTGATCTTAATACCAGGTTTTGCAATGAATGATGCTTGCGAATGTGTGGTATGCATGAAAATTTCAGGATAAAATCTTAAATGCTTGGATAATCTTTCGAATATCAAATGTCCCTTGAAATTTATTTCAATGACAACTCTGGTTTTTTCTTCGTTAAAAAGGTCAAAAAGCAACTTTTCTATAACATTTGAAAATTCTTCCGGGGATAAAATGTTACTCCTGAATTTTCCTACCTGTTTAAGTGCAAAAAAACCTGATTCATCAAAATAATTTTTATTTTTTCTGATTCTTGCCTTTGACATGATAACAAGTTGAAAAATATTAACAACTGAATAATCTCCTCCCACACCATCCGCAACATCGATGGACAAAACAAACCTATCGGAACTTTTAATTCTATTCGGATTAAAGTTGGGATACCAGGTTAAATCTTTGTAATTGAAATCCCATTCATCAAAATCGTAAATTTCTTTATGTACAAACGGAGTCACGATCCTCTGTATGAAATTCATGTTTCTTTCGGACAAAAGCATTTTATTCGATGCAAGAAACATGTTTCCATATTCCTGGTTGAATAATTCAATTGAACCGAGATTCGCAATTTCCGTATCCCGCCATTGTTCATCACGCCCTGGAACTTCCCACCAATCAACCCGTATTGCTGCGTAATTATTTTTATGTTGTAAAGCTTTAGCGTATATTTCATAGAATAGGTTCATACCATTCGGTGTTGAACTTATGATAATCTTGGAAATTTTGGATGATGACAATGTTGGATAGACTGATCTGTAAAAATCTCTGATCAGTGTGTTTGGGATGTGCGCAAATTCATCAGCGTACAATAAATGAATTGTAAAACCGATTGCTGCAGTTTTGGTTGTTGATTGTGAAAAAATTCTGACGTTATTATCAAATGTTGCACCAGTTTTACCAAAACTAACTGTACCCGGTTTTAGGAAGAATGGAAGTTTTCTAATGATAATTAAAATTTTATCCATAATTTCAATGGTTGTTGCCATCTTGTTTGCAATCACTAGAACATTTCTATCATAATGAAAACAAGTATACCAAGCTAAAAATAAAGCAGATGAAATTGTATTATGTGATAAAATATCATTTGTGTAATAACGATGATTCTTACTTTCAACAGAAATATCAAACATTGAAACTGACTTTTTTCCTATTTTAACACTTTTAATAACTTCTATTCCATCTTTTGTTTGTATTTTGTCACCGTTTTTAAGTTCTCCCATAAATACTTCATTCATATTTTCATCAAATACAATATGATTATCTGCGCCTTCAAGATTTTTACCATTTTCTGTTACAATTTTATGAATATTATATGGTTGTGTTAAATGAATCTCAGAAGTACTCTCAAATCCAGTGTCAGTTAAAACTTTAATATCTTGAGAATCAATTGAATATAAAATCTTTTTTGAAATATCATCCTGATTGATATTAAGATTTTTATATTCAATTGATTCAATAATCTGTATTAAAAATAAAATAAATTTCTTAAACATCTTGTTGTAAATATTTTAAACATTTATCAATAGTTTCAACTGGTTGTGAATTATAATCAGCTTCCCATATAATTAAAACTTCATAACCATATTTTTCTGCAAGTCTAATTTTTTTCTTATCATAATCCCATTTTTCTTGTGCAGTCATTTTTATTTTTTTATGAAAATAATCTAATTTATATTTTATAGGATTCATGTGCCAATAATCACCATTAAATTCAATAATCTTTTTGTTTAATGTAAAATCATATGCAAATGCATTAGTACCATTAGATATAAATTTCTCTTTTTTTGGAATTTTTAAATTTAAAGAATTACAAATAGATAAAATACAAGAATTTGCAAATTTACTAGATGGTGTTCGACTATCTCCCATTTTTAAAAAATGTTCATGTAATTTTTTTGCCCATTTTACTTGTCTATCTTTGTATCGCTTTGTACCTGCTTCTTTTCCTAATTTAGCAATACATTTTTCTAATGTAAAAGTTGTTTGTCTTTTCTTAAGTGAAGCTTTAGCTTCATCTAACGGTAATCCTTTTTTATCAGTCCAATATTTTAACATACTTGGTACGAGGAGATCTTTAAAAGCATTTTCTTGAAATTTCTTTAAATCAGCTTCTGAATTGTATTTTTTGAAATTTTTGGAAAATGGACTTTTTTCTTGTCGTTGTAATTTAGTTGTCTTAGATTTGTGGTTGCAATTGTTTTTACCTAACCATTGTTGACGAGCTATTTCTCTATATTTTTCTTGTTTCATATGTAAACCACTGTTCTTTGTTGTATTATGTTTATCAACTAAACAAGCAATTAAAGAATCTTTTCCAAATTCTTCTTTATATATTTTTGTTGTTTTATCTGGATGAAAAGCTTTCATATGAACACCGTAAATACGTTTAACATACATTCCACACCATTTACACTTTATGAAATCTTTGTTTTCTTCACCATCTGGTTTAATTGAATGAATTTGAACACTTTTATTTAATTTTATTTTTCTCATATAAATTGTTCTACATACATCTGAACAATAATGATATTTACCATTTCTTGTTTGTTTTCCACAATTGTTACAATATTTTATTTTCATATTTGTTATTTTTATAATTTATCATAAATTTTCCATAATGAAAACTTAAGTTTTTCAAATATTGTTAACTTTCTTTGCTTTTTTAATAAAGTAAAATAAAGCCAACCAATTGATACTTGCTTTTCTTTATCATTATCTAAAATAGTTATTTTGGAATTAAATAGTTGACACTTTCCTACTTGACGCGCCGCGAGAAGGATAACATTACGTTCATTTTGAAACGATTTCATCATTTTACGTTGGTATGGACGAAGTTTTATGTTTTCAACACCATCATCTGTCATTGCAAATCCATATTTATCCGCAAAATATATTACATCGTTTGCGCATTTTATGAATTCCTTTTTTTCATACGATGTCAATTCAAATGTTAAATTTGGAGCTCTGAGCTCCGAGTCATTCATGTAAAAACACCCGGATTCACTTTCACCACCATGTTCAAGTGCATGTAAAACTTTGTTAACACGTTTTGTTGACCAAACATTCTTGGGATTTTTATTCATCTTCTTCTTTTTGTTTATCAACCACACTTCTTATTGTTTTGATGAGATCCTTACTTCCGTAAGTTAAAAGTGTATCTTCATCCTCTTTGCTACTTTCACCTATTATTTTCATGTCGGTTTGTTCACCCTTCATCAAATAATCGTGACTTAATCTTTTGTAGTTTTCTTCCAACATTGTTAAAATTGTAGCAAGATGCTTGACAATGTCCATCTTTGATCTTTGTAGTGAACTTAAAACTTCGAATTGTCGAGGATGCACATTTCCTTCATCGATCAGTTCAAGTAACTTAATTATAGCATGTTCGGAAGTTTTCATCTGGAACAAGAGGTTTGATATTGTTAATTTATCCGCTTGTATTTTTTTTATTATGTACAATTCCTTTTCGAGATCACCCTTTGTAAAGTAGAATGCTGCAGCTTGGGTAACAAGTTCAAATGCTTCATCATCAACATCCGCTTTCAATTCATTGTAGTTTAAAGTTACTTTTTCTTTTTTCTTTATTATTTCTTCAGCTTCTACTGTGAGTGCTTCAATGTCATCTGCAACAAAATCCAATATTTTCTCTAGTTTCTTTCTTTCTTCTTTTTGAGCTTCTCTTTCTTTTTGATCTATTTTTTCCATGTTTGTCTATTTTGTTCGACCGAACCACGGTAAATTCAATGTTGGCAATGCATTATCTATGATGATTGCTAAGCTTGAATCTTTTACTATGTTTTGGTTTAGTATGTTTGTTTGCTTATCTTCTTCTGCTGTTGAGTTAAAAATTCGTACATTTGTTTCGTACTGGCTTGACGCAACGAGCTCGTATTTTTTCGTGGTACTTCTATCTTCAGGTTCAATGTTGTTTATAACATTTGAGTAAACATTTTCAAGTTGTGAAGTTTTTTCTCCTGCTACATCATTATTTTCTTCAATTTTCCAAATGTTAAGCTCAACTTGTCTAAATGTGTTGGACATGTTAAGGAATATTCCATACCATTCCGTATCCAATTGCGTGTTTAAGATGAAAGTATGAACATCATTGTTTAATGTTAACATGAAGAATCTGTTTAGGATAGAATCAAGTTTCCAACCTGTTTTTGTTGTTTCATCGTAACCATCAATGTAGTTATTTGAAAATCCTTTTTTCATCATATACCCTGGTTTTCTGAACCAGTTAGCATTTATTTTTTCCAAGTATTCTTCAACAACAACCGGAATGATAACGGTAATTTTAAGATTATCAATTGCTGTTATTTGCCCGAAAAATGATAAATTACCGGGTCTGAATACTTCAACGGAATCTCCTACTGTGTAATTATTTAATTGAATGTCCACCTCGTAACTTTGAGATGCTAGAACTGGTGTTATGTTTGTTACCTTTGACTCTGGATTGATGAACGTTGGTTCATTATGTTTAAACCAGCAAGCAAAACTTAGATCTTCATCCTCCTCGAATTTTACATTTGGTTTGTAAATGATTGCATCATACCTTTGAGTATCTGAGAAAATTGAGGATAAATCATACGCATATTCAGCAACTATGGTACCATTGTTATCTATTGAAATTTGTTTAACCAATAGATCTTTGTTGGCAGATAGTCTTGTTGGGTCATTTTTACTTGTTCCTATTGTTCTACTGTATTGTTGTGGTTTTATCAAATCCAATGTATCATCGTTAACTTTTTCTCCGAATATTTCATCCGAACTTTTTGTTAATTCATCTATGAATTGTTCAGTTGTTTCATCCATGTAACGATTCGAAGAATCTGAATGTTTTTTAAGACTCACCTTCCAGTACGTTGATTGTAACATTAAATCTTTAAATGGATATGTGCTAATAACATCGTATACTATATTTTGGATCGGTATGTAAATAATATCTCGTTTTCCTGGACCATTTTCTTTTCCGTACACGCTGGAAAATGCTTCGGTTATTATATCAACTTCAAACGGTTGTTCAAAATCAATACCCCATGGGTTGTAAAGTGGCATGCTCGATGGAAATTCATTGTTAGGAACCATTATTTTCATGTCTTTACATGAATCAACTCCATACAATGACCATTCCTTGAAAATAACATCCTCACTTCGTTCATCCGGAACTGCTCTGAAATACTTGACCGGTGTTCCAAGCATTGAATTGACACCTACAAGAATATCCGAATACACTTTTTGAAGTGAACTTACTCCATATGGGTTGAACGAGTTTTCGCAGTTTTGCAAAATTGAAAGTCCAGTTGTTGCACCCTTTTCAATGCAGCATGGCATCATGGAAGATGTAAAATCTTCAGGAACAAATCCACTTGTTGCATCAACAGCCTCGGTATGATACGATAAATTTATTTCGGAGAATTGAACATCTCCATCAGTTGTTAAAGTGTATTTGTATTCTACATAAAAGGAATTTTCAGAACTTAATACTAGTGATTGTAAATTTGCATCGGTTAATGTTATCCATGCTGAATATGTTTTGTCATCGGGAGCCCATCTAAATTCTTTCAGAACTGTACCAATTCCACTTAAATCATCTTTAAATGAAATGATTTTAACAACATTTAGTAATGGTTCATCGTATTTAAGTTTAACAAATGTATTTGAAGAGGTTAAATAGTTCACAAAGATCTTTTATTTTATATATCTTTGTTTTCATTCAATAAAAAAGGAGAAGGCTAAGCCTTCTCCGTATCCATGTAATTGTCACATTACTTTTCTATCATGTAGGATTTACACTATTCGGTAACTACCCGAATCATTTCTTCACTTTTTCTTCAATCATGTTTTGAATCTGTAATAATTCTTCTACAAACGGTTGTCCTAAAGTTTTAATTGCGTAATCCAAGTCTTTACGCGATAATTGTTTCTTAGAGCAATAAAATTTTAAAGTGTCATCATTTATTATTGTTTTCTTTTTCTTTTCTGCTTTCTTTTTCTTTGCTCCTTTTAGTCCTTGCCAGATCCAACCAGGTGTTCTTGTTGACTGTGAAGAAAGCATATCACACCAAATTTGAACTGCTTCATTTGTGTTCATCTTGATATGGTTGAAAAAATTAGCTTGGATGGGAAACTTGATTGCGAAAAACCTGTTCATCATGAAAAACTCTTTACCTTTAACATAATTCGCTTGCGCAGTGAATTTTTTTGGATTACTGAACATTAAATTTATCTGATCAAATAATTGTGATTTTTGTGCCATTTAAAACAGTGATTTTTTAGACTTATTTTCGTATTTTCGAGTTTTTGCAAATATATCGGCTTCAAATGACATGTCTCCATCGTAATACTTGCTACCTTCCAGTATTGACTGCATCGTTATTTTTTCAATATTGGGTCGACCTTTCCCTTTTACCTCAGTGTATTCTTTATCAAACGTTGTTAAAATATCTGTTGGAATGACAGAAGTATCCAACCGCATTAATTTAATGTTTCTTCTTATTTTTTTATCTATTTCATCTGCTGTTACAACCTGGCTCAGGGTTATCTCGATGGCTTTCGAGATACTTAAAGAGTAATTAAATAGGTTATATACATCAATTTTTCCATGTTCACTTTCAAGGATTTCAAGGATTCTAGCAGCCCGTTTTTCCGTTACTCTAGCAGTAACTGTTTTACCTTTTTGTGTTCTTGCCCATGTATGAACAGCAGGAACATTATCACCACCATCACCTGACATTATTTTGTCATACAGAATTCTTTCCGGATCAATTACATTCACCTCGGACTCTTCCATTATACTTTTTAGATCATCAATCGAGGATCCAATATTGGACATTGCGAATAAAATATTTTCAGGTGAAATTTCAGTATTTTCGTTGTTGGAAAAATCAAAAATTTCTTTTGTCATGAAAATTTTCTTGTTTGTTGATTTATTATCAAACAAAGCTATGAAATTTCCACCCTTTAACTTTACACATTGGCTCATGTCCCTATCACCGGAAATGATAAAGGCATCCTGACCCTCGTTTAATATTTTTTCAGCCCATAGGTACATTAGATCATCACCTTCCGCACCGTAAATTACCGAAACAATTATGTTTTTTTCACGAAGAATTCTCGTGAAATCTTCCATAACATTGTTAAATTCTGACCAATCCACAGCAGAATCATCTTTTACACGATTCGCTTTGTATCCATCATTTTCATCAATTTTTACCTGTTTTCGCCATGAAGAATGATCAAATGTTA
>Ga0222628_1000516_pt1 | contig 15963 bp, 10 predicted proteins | sample AntAcemetageno95_FD_179860 | JGI IMG/M metagenome (GOLD analysis project Ga0222628, IMG submission 179860) | Saline water microbial communities from Ace Lake, Antarctica - #95 | ecosystem: Environmental > Aquatic > Non-marine Saline and Alkaline > Saline | place: Antarctica: Ace Lake | collected...
GAGGAGCTGCTGGTAATGGGTGGTCAGGCTTTGCATAAGAGGTAGTAGGGTAAGGATGGATGATGCTTGGAACTACGCCAAGCTACCCATTTGACCCCGTTTTCCATTAAAATCGGCGAAGAGCCAAGTTTTAAAGCATGAGCCGTCTCTGGTGTTCGATGCCACGGTCGGTCTCTCCATTAACAATCAGAACAGTGTTGCTTTGACGGTGAAAAATATTCTGGATGAAAACTACACTGAAAAAGACGGCTACAATATGCCAGGTCGATCTATGGGTGTCAAATATACCGTCACCTTTTAATTGGATCTGAGAGCATGAGATTCATTGTAAACCGGTTGATGCTGGCAGTGCTGGTTACAGTACAGCCCCTCATGCTCTTCAGTGGTTGCGGGCAGGTTGATAAAATCGATCTGCCAGGCAAGCCTTCAGCGAAACAAGCGAGTGAAGAAGATATCCCGTTGCATTACGCCCAATATTTCTCTATGCAAAAGATTGGCGCGGTCACACTTATTCAGATCAGGAGGCCTACAGGCGCACATCGTGGGGTGTTTTACCGATATCTGCTGGTACCGAAAGGAGTCGCGGTGCCATCGGGGTATCCTGATGCCCTGGTTGTATTTACACCGGTAAAAAAAGTTACCTGCGGTATTGGCTTGCAGGTGTCTATGCTAGACCGGCTCGGTGAGATCGAAACCATCAAAGGGATCGGCCGGGGAAAGTGGGTCGGGAATCCAGAAATACGAAGGCGGATGGCCACAGGAGAGGTTCTTGAAACAGGAATGTCGAACGACATGAACATGGAGACCATGGTGAGCATAGATGCTGATATCGCGTTTGTTTATGCTTCAGGAAGTGATACCGACAGCCACTCGAAATTGCTCGCAATGGGGATTAAGCCAGGGTTGGTAAGTATGCAACTTGAAGAGCATCCGCTTGGTGTTCTTGAGTGGATAAAGTTTTTTGGGGCGTTTTATGGCAAGGAAAAGGAGGCCGGCGAATATTTTACTTGCGCTGCAGATCGATATGAAAAGCTGGCGGAATCGGTAAGAGGTTCTTTCAGCGAGCGTCCTACGGTAATTGTTGGGCACAGCGCCAAAGACATTTGGACAACGCATGGTTCAAGCGCTTGGTTTATAAGGTTCCTGCATGATGCCGGTGCACGGTATGTTCTTGAGGACAGCACTGCTTATGATGAAAATCTGATTAGTCTTGAACACGCCCTTAAGGTTGGTATTGATGCCGATTTTTGGGTTAACCCTCGATATACTGCGGAGTCCATGGCCGATCTGATCGGGAACGACTCACGATATAGGTGTTTTGCTTCAGTGAAATCCGGTAATGTGTATAACAACAATGCATTGACCTTTGACGATGGGCGTACTCTTTTCTGGGAGATCGGCATGACGGAACCCGATGTTGTTCTTTCCGATCTCGTTTCAATTTTTCATACTGACCTGCTCCCACGGTATCGCATAAAATATTATCGTCGGCTTGAGTGAGCTGGGGGCTCTTGATGGCGGGCCATTTATTTTCTCTTTGCGGCTGTAAAATCAACCGTTATTTTTACATTCTATTAACTGTTCTTTTTTTACTGATGAAGCTGGATACCCCGTAAAGGGGTTTAATAGGGAATCACGCGAAAATCGTGAGCTGACGCGCAACTGTAAAGCCGACAAAATGTTGTGCAGCGTTCTACCACTGTTCCATATGTATTTGGAATGGGAAGGTGCTGCAGAATCGGCAAGCCAGGAGACCTGTCCCGCTTTTTTTTATCAACCACATGCTTTCGCGGAAAAAAGCATTGATGATGAGTCCGGCATCAGGAAAACTTTCCTGTTCGCCATGCCACTCCCATTGACCTTTTCCCTCGCAAGCATACAGACAGGCTGGAACACCACCAGATTATCGTATGCTGACTCACACTCCCGGTTACCCACGGATCGGCGCTTTCAGAGAAATGAAAAAAGCTTGTGAAGGCTACTGGAAGGGCGCACTTGACGAGCTAGGCCTCAGGGCCGCATCCCTTGCTGAAAAGCAGAGCCGCTGGCGCGCACAGATGGAAGCAGGAATGGATCTCATTTCCTGTAACGACTTTTCCCTCTACGACCATGTTCAGGATATGAGCTTCATGCTCGGGGCCATTCCTGAGCGATATGAGTCATTACGGACACATCTGTCAGATATTGATCTCTATTTTGCTATGTGCCGGGGGTATCAGGATTCCGGCCTGGATGTTACGGCCATGGAGATGACTAAGTGGTTTGATACCAACTACCATTATCTCGTTCCGGAATTTACTTCCGATCAGGATTTCCATTACACATCACGAAAGTGCGTCGACGAGTTTCTTGAAGCTAAGGCGTTCGGGGTTCCTGCGCCAAAAGCTGTACTTCTTGGTCCTGTCAGCTACCTTCTGCTTGGCAAAGAAAAGGGGGGCGACTTTAACCGTCTTGATCTCATGGAGCGGCTTCTTCCCGTTTACTCTGCAGTTCTTGAGGATCTGCACCATGCGGACTGTTATTGGCTTCAGCTTGATGAACCTTGCCTTGTTGGCGATCTTGATGACAAAACCAGACAGGTTTATGTTGATGTGTATCAATACCTGAGGTTGCATTTTCCTGATTTCCATATCATTCTGGCTACTTATTTCGACGGTCTTGGTGAGAATCTTCAAACAGCTCTTTCTCTTCCGGTTGATACGCTGCATGTTGATGCCGTGAGAGGGTTTGGCGACATTCCCTCACTTCTGGAAGCTGTCCCCAGGGCCATGGGGCTTTCGCTCGGAATCATTGACGGTCGCAATATCTGGATAAATCATTTCGAGGATTCTTTGGGTATTCTTGGTCTGGCGGTGAAGTCTCTGGGCAGCGATCGGGTTATGGTTTCTTCTTCATGCTCACTCCTGCATGTTCCTTATGACAGGGATAATGAGTCTTCTGGTGGGTCGCTTCCCGATTTTCTGAAGCCTTGGCTTGCTTTTGCACGGCAGAAACTTGATGAAATCCGCCTTCTTGCCGATTTGATGGAAGATGAGGTTGCAACTGACGTTTTCAGCGGGCTTGCTCAACATCTGAAGGCGCTGGATTCACGGCAGAATTCACAGCAACTCCTGAATGAAGATGTGCGTGCCAGAGTAGATTCTTACGCTGTACGCCAACTCTCCCGTCCGGAATCATTTGCAGAACGCAATTTCCTGCAGCAGGAGTGGCTGCAACTGCCGTTGCTTCCAACTACCATGATCGGGTCGCTGCCACAGACCGCTGAACTCCGTTCACTTCGCAAGCGCTACAGGGATGGGGCTCTTGCTGAGGAAGAGTACCTTTCCGGGATTAAAATTTTGACTGCCGATGCAATAAGGTGGCAGGAGTCAGCCGACATTGATGTGCTTGTGCATGGGGAGTTTGAACGGACTGATATGGTTGAGTTTTTCGGAGAGCATCTTGAGGGCGTTGCTTTTACCGGTAACGGCTGGGTTCAGAGTTATGGAGCTCGCGCGGTGAAGCCCCCGGTCATATACGGCGATGTGAGCAGAAAAGAGGCGATGACGGTGGATATGGCCGTGTTTGCGCAGAATCTGACTGACAGGCCGGTGAAGGGTATGCTGACCGGGCCGGGCACTATTCTGAAGTGGTCTTTTGTCCGGGACGATCAGCCTTTGAGTGAAACTGCAATGCAGGTTGCTCTGGCTTTGCGGGACGAGGTGCTTGACCTTGAGCTTGCGGGAATCGGGATCATTCAGATCGATGAGCCGGGCATCCGTGAAGGGCTCCCTCTTAAAAAGGCGGAACGAAAAAGCTATCTGGATTGGTCGGTAAGGGCATTTCTTCTCTGTTCGGGCGGCGTCGGGCCAGCGACACAGATCCATACGCATATGTGTTATGCAGATTATGCTGATATTCTCGATGCGCTTGTCCAGATGGATGCTGATGTTCTTACTATTGAGACTGCCCGTTCCGATATGGAGGTTCTTGCTGATTTTGCAGCAGGCAGTTATCAGAATCAGCTGGGCCCAGGGATTTATGACATCCACTCACCGCGGATTCCTTCGGTCAGGGAGTTGGAGGCGCAGCTGAAAAAAGTGCTGCATCATTTTCCGTCCGATCAGATATGGGTCAATCCTGACTGCGGCCTGAAAACCAGAGGCTGGCAGGAGGTTTTACCTGCAATAGAACATATGGTTAAAGCTACGAAAAAAACACGGCTTCATCAGGGGAAAAAGAAACATAAGGATGCCGACAAAAACAGCTTGGTTGGGAGCAGGAAAATGGTTATTTGAAGTATAAGAATAGTTCTTTTTTTGCAGACTGGTGTCGGTATCAAAACCGGAGAATAGGGAAGTACGCGCAATTCGTACACTGTACCCGCAACTGTAGAGCGGCCATCCATCATACGCGCTGTGTGACGCGCTGAAGTGGACTCTGCCCGATCACTGTGATGATTCCTCCCGGGAATCATTGCGGGAAGGTTGGGTCGTTATGAACCGCCAAAGTCAGGAGACCTGCCAGAATGCATTCGCATCAACAATCGGACTACGGGTGTATGGTCCTGCGTGACACCTTCATTCCGGGTTTTCAGGCCCGATCTTGCCGCTCTGCGCAGCAAGACAGATGTCTCCGCTCCTCCTGCACCCTTGTCCCCGTTTTGCCAATCAAACCATCGGGACACTATGGGACAGATCGACATTGTTTTTCATGAAATCATCAAGCGCGACGGGTGCAGGGCGCCCTTTGACGCTGAAAAAATCACTTACGCCATCTTCAGGGCGCTCAGGGCAGTCGGACGGGCTGACCGCACCAAAGCCGCACAGCTGACAGGCGATGTACTCTCGCGTCTGCATGAGTTTTCGGGAGGAGATGCGCCGACTGTTGAGGGTGTGCAGGATCTTGTGGAAAAGGTTTTCTTTGCTGCCGGAGAGTTCGAGGCAGCCAAAGCCTATATCCTCTATCGCCATCAGCATCGCAACCTTCGCGAGACAAAGGAGATCTTCAGCAATGTTGATCTTGTTGACAGCTACCTCAGCCTTGAGGACTGGCGTGTCAAGGAGAGCGCAAACTCTTCGTGGTCACTGCAGGGGCTGAACCAGCATATATCGACTATAGTCAGCTCCCAGTACTGGCTCAACCGTATCTATCCGCCTGAGATCAGCGAAGCCCACACCTCCGGTATGATGCACATACACGATCTTGGATTCCTGAGCGTGTATTGTGTGGGATGGGATCTTGAGGATCTTCTGCTCAGCGGATTCACAGGCGTTGCAGGTCATTCCGCGAGCAATCCTGCACGCCATCTGCGCTCGGCACTCGGTCAGATTGTCAACTTCTTTTACACAATGCAGGGCGAAGCTGCCGGCGCGCAGGCCTTCTCCAACTTCGATACTCTTCTTGCCCCGTTCATCCGTTACGACGGTCTTGAATACAAAGAGGTACGCCAATGCCTTCAGGAGTTCTTTTTCAACATGAATGTGCCCACCAGAGTGGGATTCCAGACCCCGTTCACCAATGTAACGCTTGACCTTACAGTGCCTTCCACGCACCGCACCATGCCCGTTATTTTCGGTGGCAAGACGATGGAGGAGACCTATGGCGATTTCCAGGATGAAATGGATGTTTTCAACAGTGCATTTGCTGATGTCATGAATGGCGGTGACGCTAACGGCGCTGTATTCTCCTTCCCGATTCCCACCTATAACATAACGCCTGATTTCGACTGGGAGAATCCGGTTTACGACGGCATCTGGGAGATGGCAGCACGATACGGCATTCCCTATTTTTCCAACTTCGTCAACTCTTCGATGAGCCCCGACGATGTCCGCAGCATGTGCTGCCGCCTAAGGCTTGACAAGCGCGAACTGCAGAAGAAGGGGGGTGGGCTGTTCGGTTCAAATCCCCTAACTGGTTCGGTGGGCGTTGTGACCATGAACCTGCCCAGAATTGGTTACGAGGCCAAAGGCGAGGAGGAGTTCTTCCAGCGACTTGCTCACGCCATGGAACTGGCAAGGACAAGCCTTGAAATCAAGCGCAAGGTTATTGAGCGCCTGACTGTTGAAGGTCTCTATCCATACTCGAAGTTCTATCTTCGTCATCTGTTTGAGCACAACGGCCGGTATTGGGACAACCATTTTTCAACCATTGGCATTACCGGAATGAACGAGTGCTGCCTCAACTTCCTTGGGTGCACCATTGCCGATGAAGACGGCAGGGTTTTTGCCCTCAAGGTGATGGACTTCATGCGCTCACATCTTGAAACCTTTCAGGAAGAGACTGGTCATATCTATAACCTTGAGGCTACTCCAGCTGAAAGCACGGCCTACCGCCTCGCCAAGATTGACAAGAAGCTCTATTCGGATATTATAACGGCCAACGAGGAAGCTGTCCAGAACGGTTCGGAACCTTACTACACCAACTCAACGCAGTTGCCTGTCGGCCACACTGACGATCTTTTTGAAGCGCTTCGCCTTCAGGACGAACTCCAGTCGCGTTATACCGGCGGAACGGTTTTCCATACCTTTGTTGGTGAACGGGCGATTCCCGCTGAATCAGTAAAGCAGCTGGTGAAGACGGTGACTGCCAACTTTACGCTGCCCTATATTACCCTGTCGCCAACTTTCAGCATCTGCCCTTCTCACGGTTACCGGTTCGGAGAGCACGAGTTTTGCCCCGACTGTGCCGCACAGGGCATTGAGCAACGCTGCATTATCTATACCCGCATCGTGGGGTATCTCCGTCCTGTGCAGCAGTGGAATGGAGGCAAGCAGAGTGAATATGCCGACAGAAAGCTCTTCGTAGCTGTGCCGGCAGAAAGCGAGGAGGAGGCATGACGGGCAAAGCTATCCCGCTTCCTGTTGGTGGGTTTCTACCCCAGAGCCTTGTTGATTTTCCGGGTCGCATTGCCGCAGTGGTCTACACCTCTGGATGCAATTTTCGCTGCCCCTTCTGCCATAACCCAGAGCTTGTTCTTCCTGACGAGTTCGGGGCTCCGCCGCTTCTTGAGTTTGACGATGTGCTTGAGCGCATTACCCGCAACCGCAGCCTGCTTGGCGGGGTTGTGGTAACAGGTGGTGAACCGACTATCCACAAGTCTCTCCCCGATGCACTGCGGATGTTCAAGGGTCTCGGTCTTGAAGTCAAGCTCGATACAAACGGCAGCCGCCCGGAGATGCTGGAGGAACTGCTTGAGGGTGAGCTGGTTGATGAGGTGGCCATGGACATCAAGGCTCCGTTCGAGTTGGATCGCTACAGCGCTCTCTCGGGGATATCCTGCACTCCGGTTCTTCTTGGCCGCATCAGGGATTCAATTCTGCTGCTCCTTCGCTCAGGAGTGAAAACCCATTTCAGAACCACTCTTGTCGGTGAACTGCACAGCAAAGATGATGTTCGGATAATGAAAGAGCTTTGTGGAGGTAAAATTAATTTTCAGCCATACAGAGCAGGTAAAACCCTGGCAATGCCAACTTCAGAGCAACATGATTCTTTTGGGCAACTGGCGTTTTCTCTTGCCGAGCGCTCAGGCAGGGCGTGACAATGAAAAACATACTGGTTCTTTCAGCTTCCGTTGCGGTTCTTCTCCTTCTGGTTGCTTTTTCCCTCTCTGTCGGGCGTTACCCGGTTTCGCTTCCCTCGTTCATCTCGGCAATCATGACCGGCTCCGGCCATGACCCGGCTGTTGCAACCGTGCTTTTTTCCATTCGTTTACCACGAATCCTTGGCGCTGTTATTGTAGGCGGAGCTCTTTCGCTTGCCGGCGCGGCCTATCAGGGAATGTTCCGTAACCCCATGGTCAGCCCCGACATTCTTGGGGTGAGCGCCGGTGCTGGTTTTGGCGCTGCCCTTGCCATTCTTCTTTCGTGGCCCATCCTTTTCGTGCAGGCCTCTGCTTTTGCGGGTGGTCTGGTTGCCGTGTTTCTTGCCATTACGGTCAGCAGAGCCGCCTCCAAACGGCACGAGGGCATTCTGGTATTGGTGCTGTCGGGTATCGTCATATCCGCAGTCTTTACCGCACTTATCTCCCTCATGAAATATGCGGCTGACCCCGAAAGCAAGTTGCCGACAATTACCTACTGGCTCATGGGTAGTCTTGCCGACATCCGTATGAGTGATCTTCCCGCCGTTGCCGCTGTTCTCGCTGCAGGTGCGCTTCCGCTCATGCTGCTTTCCTGGAGGCTCAATGTCCTCTCGTTCGGAGATGACGAGGCCCGTTCACTCGGAATTGATATTTCTGTAGTCCGTTTTACGGTTATCGTCTCCGCCTCCCTCATTACGGCAAGCGTCATCTCTGTGAGCGGTCTTATCGGCTGGATTGGACTGCTTGTTCCCCATGCGGCACGGCTTCTTGTAGGGCCTGACCATCGCGTGCAGCTTCCGCTTTCTTTTCTGCTTGGAGGAATATTCCTTCTGTTCTTCGACAACCTCTCCCGCGCACTGTTTCCAGTTGAAATACCCATTGGAATCGTTACGGCACTTGTTGGCGCTCCATTCTTTATAGCGCTCCTTAAATTCTCGCCCCGTCAATCATGATGAACAGCAGGCCGATTGTTATTGAATGCCGGGATCTGTCTGTCGGATACCTTCGCCGAAGTGTTCTTGAGCATATTGATCTTACACTCCGTTCAGGAGAGGTGTGCTGCTTTCTCGGCCAGAATGGCAAAGGCAAGACAACCCTGTTCAGAACACTTCTTGGTTTTCTCAAGCCGTTAGCTGGAGAGATTTTTCTCAACGGCAAGCCGCTCGAAGCCAGGACGCCGGTTGAACGGGCCCGGATGATCGCTTATGTGCCACAGGCGCACCAGAGCATGTTTCCCTTTCGGGTTGAAGATGTTGTACTGTTCGGCAGGACGGCGCATCTTGGCATGTTTTCGTCTCCCGGCAGAGAAGATCGTGCTGTTGCAGCCAAGGCTATCGACATGCTCGGTATCGGGCATTTAGCCGATAGGGTTTTTCCGGAAATAAGCGGGGGTGAAAGGCAAATGGTGATGCTTGCCCGGGCGCTTGCCCAGCAGTCAGGCATGCTGATTCTTGATGAACCCTCTTCAAATCTTGATTATGGCAATCAGGTACTTCTACTCCGAAAGATTGAGGAACTCCGAAAGCAGGGGATTGGGATTGCCATGGCAACGCACGCGCCTGAACATGCTCTCCATCTCGGTGCCAGAGTCGTAAGTATCGAGGCAGATCGCCTTGTCGTCCGCAATCATGCGCACGATGCACTTGTGCCGGAAGTTATGAAGCGGGTCTACGGTGTTGATATCGACATGATTTCCGCAACAGACGCCAACGGGAACCCGTTGAAGTTTTTCACCCCTCTTAACAAGCCTTTTTCACAACAATAAAAACCTGTTCAGACCATGGTTTTCATTCATCCATTCCGGCGCATCCTCCCTTCGCTCCTTGTGCTCTTTGCTACGCTTCTTCTGCCAGGCGCCAATTCCTCGGCCTTCGGTAAACAAAAGGGGATTACCCAAACGGTAACCGATATGGCGGGCCGGACGATGCAGTTGCCGGCGGAAATCAAAAGAGTTTATGTCAACCGCCCCGGCAGCATTCTGATGTATGCGATTGAGCCCGAAATGATTGTCAACCGCTCGTTTCAGTACACCCCTGAAGCGCAGCATTTTTTCAGGAAGGATTACCTTGCTCTCCCGTTTGTGGAAAATTCCCCTGAAGAGATCATGAAGCTCGCCCCGGACCTCATCCTGAACTTTTACGATATTAACGCTCAGACGATTGACCAGTCGGAACGGCTTTCCGCCAAAACAGGCATACCAGTTTATATAGCCTCACTTCATCTCAAAGATTATCCTGAAGTGTTCCGCCGACTTGGCAAAGTCTTCGGCAGGGAGGAGCAGACTCAGAAAATGCTTGCCTTCATTCAGAGACATGTTGATCCTGTTGCCGCAAAAAGCGCCTCCATCCCTGCAGAGAAACGCCTGTCCGTTTACTATGCTGAGGGTGAACGGGGTCTGCATACAGACCCTTCAGGTTCAATCCATACAAAATTGATTGAAATGGTTGGAGCCACAAACGCCGCAGCAATAGGAAAATCCTCACGCAAAGGGCTGAGCGCTGTATCGATGGAGCAGCTCTACCTCTGGAATCCGGACCGCATCATTGTGTGGGCGGGACTTGGCAAAAAGACCGGAACCATGGCGCATATCAAGAGCGATCCAGTCTGGGGAAAACTTCCGGCAGTCAGAAACGGGAATATTCACCAGATACCCTATCTGCCATTCGGGTGGTTTGACCGTCCAGCAAGCATCAACCGCCTTCTCGGCGTTCCCTGGCTCGCGAACCTGCTTTATCCTGATCATTACAGGATTGATATCAAAGCGGTCGTCAGCGAGTATTATGAAACCTTTTACCATTACCAGCTCAGTGACGCCGAACTGGAACAGCTCCTTGGGTTAGGGGACGCTGTACACTTCGTGCACTAATTCTGATTAATCAGCTACTTCAGGATATGAAATTCTATATTACTGAATAAAGGCAGCTTTAAGCGTATAGGAACAAAGAATTGACCAAAAACGCCAAGTTAGAACGGAAAACTTCTCACCTTCGACAGCTTCATTGCCACTGCCAGCAGCACAGCATATTCTGGACCCCGACCCTAATGGTATTAACTCCTCATCAGAACCCATGACTACCTCAAAGCCAACCAACGGCAAACCCGCCGCCGTTTCAGGATCGGTTATCCGCGAAGACCACATCGAATATGGTTTCATCGGGGTACTCCAAGGCCTCAAATACGAATACCGCGAAGACATTCGTGACCGTGCCGCACTGGAGACGAATTTCCGAGACAAATTTGAGACACTGAACCATGTGCACCTGACCGATGGTGAGTTCACCCGCCTCCTCGACGAAATCATCACCCCGGATGTCTTTACCGCTGCCCGCACTCTGCGCGAACGCAACAGCTTCACACGCGACGACGGCACTCCGCTCAACTACACTCTGGTCAACATTAACGACTGGTGCAAAAACTCCTTTGAAGTCATCAACCAGCTTCGCATCAATACCGACAACAGCCACCACCGATATGATGTTCTCCTGCTCATCAATGGCGTACCCGTAGTGCAGATCGAGTTAAAGACCCTCGGCATCAACCCGCGCCGGGCAATGGAGCAAATCGTCGATTACAAGAACGCCCCCGGCAACGGATACACAAAAACTCTCCTCTGCTTTCTCCAGCTCTTCATCGTCAGCAACCGTACCAACACCTTCTATTTCGCGAACAACAACGCCCGCCACTTCGCCTTCAATGCCGACGAGCGATTCCTGCCCATCTATCAGTTCGCAGACGAAGAAAATAAAAAGATCACCCACCTTAACAGCTTTGCTGAGACCTTCCTCGTCAAATGCGCCCTGGGCCGAATGATCAGCCGCTACATGGTACTAATCGCCAGCGAGCAGAAGCTCATGATGATGCGCCCGTATCAAGTCTACGCCGTGAAGCAGATCGTAGACTGCATCCACCAGGATTGCGGCAACGGGTACATCTGGCACACCACCGGTAGTGGGAAAACGCTCACATCCTTCAAGGCCTCCACGCTCCTCAAAGACAATCCCGACATCGAGAAATGCCTTTTCGTTGTCGATCGCAAAGACCTTGACCGCCAGACTCGTGAGGAATTCAACAGGTTTCAGGAAGGCTGTGTCGAAGAAAACACCAACACTGGCGCACTCGTGAGCCGCCTGCTCTCCGAAGACTATGCCGACAAAGTCATCGTCACCACTATCCAGAAGCTCGGCGTTGCGCTTGATGAAAGCAGCAGGCATAACAAACAACGGAAAAAGAATGACCAGCCGACTTACAAGGAACAATTACAGCCGCTGAGCGATAAACGCATCGTCTTTATTTTCGACGAATGTCACCGCTCGCAGTTCGGTGAGAACCACCGAGCCATTAAAGAGTTCTTCCCCAAGGCCCAGCTCTTCGGATTTACCGGCACCCCAATCTTTGAAGAAAATGCCAGCTACCAGAAAATCTCGGACCAGCAGGCATCCATGAAAACCACGCAAGACCTCTTCCAGAAGCAGCTTCACGCCTACACCATAACCCACGCCATCGAAGACGGAAATGTACTCCGCTTTCATGTAGACTACTTCAAGCCCAAAGAAGAAAAAGGCGCGAAACTACCCAAGCCCGGAGAAGCTATCGCCAAAAAAGCCATAGTCGAAGCCATTCTGGCCAAACACGACGCGGCCACCGCCGGACGACGGTTCAATGCTTTTCTTGCCACATCCTCCATCAATGATGCCATCGAATACCACAGTCTTTTCAAAACGAATCAGGCAGAAAAACAGGCCGCCGATCCCGATATTCAGCCATTGAACATCGCCTGTGTTTTCTCTCCGCCCGCCGAGGGCAATGCCGATGTAAAGCAGATTCAGGAAGACCTGCCGCAGGAAAAACAGGACAACGAAGTTGAACCCGAAAAGAAAAAAGAAGCCCTCAAAGCAATTCTTGCAGATTACAACATCCGCTACAGCACCAATCACACCCTCAGCGAATTCGATCTCTACTATCAGGATGTCCAAAAGCGCATCAAAGACCAGGAGTGGCCCAACTCAGACTTTCCCCACGCGCAGAAAATCGACATCACCATTGTCGTGGACATGCTGCTCACCGGCTTCGACTCCAAATACCTCAACACGCTCTATGTAGACAAAAACCTCAAGCACCACGGCTTGATTCAGGCCTTCTCTCGAACCAACCGCGTGCTCAACGGCACCAAGCCCTACGGGAACATCCTCGACTTCCGTCAGCAGCAAGACGCCGTCGATGCCGCCATCGCACTCTTTTCAGGTGAAAAGAGTGGAGAAGAGGCCCGTGAAATCTGGCTGGTGGACAAGGCGCTCGTGGTCATCAATAAGCTAGAAGACGCCGTGCAAAGGCTGGACGGCTTCATGAAAACCCAAGGACTCGACTGCGCCCCGGAGGCCGTGCCCAACCTCCAGGGCGACGACGCCCGCGCCGCTTTCATCAACCACTTCAAGGAAGTCCAGCGACTCAAAACCCAGCTCGACCAATACACCGACCGCACGAAGGAGGAGGACGCCGCCATCGAGCACATCCTGCCCAAGGAAAACCTTCTCGGTTTCCGCGGTGCCTATCTGGAAACCGCCCAGCGCCTCAAGGCCCAACGGAGTAGCGTCTGCGAAGAGCATGCCGCTTACGACGTGGATCAGATCGACTTTGAGTTCGTCCTCTTTGCCTCCACCCTCATTGACTACGACTACATCATGGGCCTCATCTCCCGCTTTTCACATCAGGCCCCCGGCAAGCAGAAGATGAGCCGCGATCAGCTCATCGGCCTCATCCAGTCCGATGCCAAGTTCATGAATGAGCGCGAAGACATCGCCGCCTACATCGCCACCCTCAAGGAGGGCGAAGGACTCAGTGAAACCGTAATCCGTGACGGCTACATCCGCTTCAAAGCAGAAAAAGACGCCGCTCAACTGGCCGCCATCGCGGGCAAACACGGTCTCGCCACCGCCGCCCTGCAAGGTTTCGTGGACGGCATCCTCGACCGTATGATCTTCGACGGCGAACAGCTCGGCGATCTCATGGCCCCGCTGGACCTCGGATGGAAGGCCCGCACCCAAGCCGAACTGGCCCTCATGGCCGACCTCCTGCCGCTTCTTACCAAACGCGCCCAAGGCCGCGACATCTCAGGACTCAGCGCGTATGAACAGTAAGAAAAAGAGCAAAGCCCTGCCCGAGACCTCTCTCATCCGTTCATCGGCTGCGGAATACCTGACCTTCGTCGCGGCAGGTGGCAACTCGGAGGCAAGCGTTGAAATGCGTTACGCAGATGAAAACATCTGGTTAACGCAGAAGATGATGGCCGCGCTTTACGATGTCTCCGTCCCCGCGATCAACCAACACCTGAAGCGCATTTTCAGCGACAACGAACTGGAAGAATCTTCAGTTGTTAAGCAATACTTAACAACTGCCGCCGACGGCAAGAACTACCAAACGAAGCACTATAGCCTGCAAGCCATTATCGCCGTTGGCTTCAAGATCGAGAACGAACGCGCCATCCAATTTCGCAAGTGGGCCAACCAGATCGTCAAGGACTACACAATCCAGGGCTGGACTATGGATGCCGAACGCCTCAAGCACGGCGGCACCCTGACCGACGGGTTTTTTGAACGCCAACTCGAAAAGATTAGGGAAATCCGGCTCTCCGAGCGCAAATTCTACCAGAAAATCACAGACATCTACGCCACTGCGCTGGATTACGACCCATCCGCAACGGCAACGAAGCGTTTGTTTGCTGCGGTTCAAAACAAGATGCACTACGCCGTGCATGGCCAAACAGCGGCTGAATTGATCATGGACCGCGCACACCACAAAAAACAAAACATGGGACTGACAAGTTGGGAAGATGCCCCAACAGGAAAGATCCACCGATACGACGCTTTCATCGCCAAGAATTACCTCTCGGAGTTTGAACTGGGGCAAATGCAGCGCATTGTCTCCGCCTATCTCGATATGGCCGAAATGCAGGCGATGCGGAAAATTCCGATGACCATGGAAGACTGGGAAAAACGCTTGAGTGGATTCCTCCAGCTTTGGGATCGGGAAATCCTACAGGATGCGGGTAAAGTGACAGCGGAATTGGCAAAGACCCACGCCGAAAGCGAGTTCGAAAAATATCGTATCGTACAAGATCGCTTGTTTGTGAGCGACTTTGATGCACAGTTGATGAAACTCGAACAAAGCACCACCCAAGACCGCGACACCTCAGGACTGAGCGCGTATGAACAGTAAAGACACTATTTTTAATTATGGCGAAAACGCCACTTTTAAACCCATCGAATTCGATGGGTTTAATCCCGTCGAATTCGACGGGATTAGAATTCAAACCGGCCTCAATAGTTATGTTCTCACCGCCAAACAGTGGCGAGACGCCAATCCTGACGCTGATGGCAATGTCCGTGATCACGCCCCGCTGGAGCAGCTCGTCGTCCTCACCAATCTGGAAAGTCTCAACTCCGTGCTCATTCGCCAAGGCCTTCCCCAGTCAGAACGTCTGCTCAAGCTGAATGAGATCGCCATCACCCAGATGCGCTCGCTCCTCACCGACACCAATATCAAACGGCTGAAATGATGAGCTACACCAACAAATGCACCCAAGGCCGCGACAATTCAGGACGCAGCGCGTATGAGCAGTAAAACGAAGAAAACGCCCCTGGGAGCGCCGACGTCCTCGTCGGCAGGAGAGGAAAGAGCCAGCGGGGACGCCGGCGATCCCAGGAAGATTGCCCCCAAGCTGCGCTTTCCGGAATTTCGGGATGCAGAGGGATGGAAGAAGAGTGTCCTGGCGGGTGCTTGTGAAATGCAGGCCGGAAAATTCGTCGCTGCTTCGAACATTGCGGATCGAAACAAAACCGGACTGTTTCGATGTTTTGGAGGAAACGGCCTTCGCGGTTATACGCAAACTCACACCCATGACGGAACATATCCGCTCATTGGGAGGCAAGGCGCACTTTGCGGGAATGTTCGAATCGTTGAAGGACAGTTCCACGCAACCGAGCATGCCGTTGTTGCCAGTCCAAAGGATACTATCGACGTCGTCTGGCTGTATTATTCGCTCGACCTGTTAAATCTAAACCGGTTCGCGACAGGCCAAGCGCAACCCGGCTTGTCGGTCGATGTCCTCAAAAATGTTTCTCTGGCGATTCCAACAAAGAGAGCCGAACAAAAAACAATCGCCGAGTGCCTGAGTGCCGTGGACGAGGTGATCGCCGCCCAAGCCCGGAAACTGGATGCGCTCAAGTCCCATAAAAAAGGGCTGATGCAGGAGCTTTTTCCCCGCGAAGGCGAAACGCTTCCCAAGCTGCGGTTTCCGGAGTTTCGGGATGCGGGGGAGTGGACTACAGTAACGCTAGGATCGGTGGCATCAATCAGCACCGAGAAGGTGGGCGATAAGACCTGTATCCCCATGAGCATCACCTCTG
>Ga0222628_1000518_pt1 | contig 15872 bp, 16 predicted proteins | sample AntAcemetageno95_FD_179860 | JGI IMG/M metagenome (GOLD analysis project Ga0222628, IMG submission 179860) | Saline water microbial communities from Ace Lake, Antarctica - #95 | ecosystem: Environmental > Aquatic > Non-marine Saline and Alkaline > Saline | place: Antarctica: Ace Lake | collected...
GAAAAGTGGGACTGGTCTGGGGCTCGCCGTTTCCCAGATGATCATTGAGCAACATGGTGGTGTCGTAGGGTATCAAGATCGTCAGCCCAATGGGAGCATCTTCTATTTCCAGCTTCCTTGTGAAGATACTGCCAGCACACGCGAAGAAACTTCTGAAAAATAATTTAGCAATCCTAAAGAAAATCCGGCAGGTAATCAGTACGCAATGATCCAGGCAGAACGTGGTCCCTTGAAACACCCAGGTACGAGCTATGGCCATTCTGTCCAGAGTATCCCGCTCCAGGTTTATCTTCCACCCACAGAGAATCCACAGGTATTGCTTATGGGTGCCATCCATGGAGATGAAAGCATTTCATCCGTCCTATTGTCCGAATGTTTGAGAGGTCTAAATCCCGATCAACTCCAAGCGGCGGTGATACTGGCTGCCAACCCGGATGGCGTACTGCTGGGGACACGCTGCAATGCCCAGGGTGTGGATCTCAACCGCAACTATCCAACTCAGAATTGGTCATCCAACCCGGTGTATTATCGCAACAAACCAGGTGGGCCACAGGATATTGCCTTGAGCCCGGGTACTGCACCAGGCTCAGAACCAGAAACCCAGGCACTTATGAGCTTGATCCTTAAGCTGCAGCCCGCCCTGATTGTTTCCATCCATGGTTTCCTAGGCTGTATTGATGATCCAGATAGTTCGGCCATTGCCCTGGACATATCCCTGCGCTCAAAAATGGATCTTGTCCCGGATGTGGGGTATGCGACCCCAGGTTCTTTCGGGTCCTGGTGCTCTGAAAAAGCCATCCCAATCATTACCTATGAATTACCCTCTGCAGGCATGCTTGAACTCCGAGAATACCATTCTCCCATATTCCATGATTTGATGACCGGACATTACGACGGGCTGCTCAGGAAATAAATTGATGCGTTGGATGATAACAGATTCAGGACTTGGCGGACTCTCAGTTTGTGGGGGGCTGGAACAAGCCCTGAGAAAAATTGATCTGCAAGAAGACATTGAGCTATTTTATGTCAATGCAACACCCGACGATCGAGTAGGCTATAATGCTTTGGAGACACAGGCTCAGCGTATCGAACTTTTTGATCGTTTCCTGCAAGCCACCAGTCATCGTTATGGACCAGATGAGATTGTCATTGCCTGCAATACCTTGAGTGTCATTTTTGGGGATACTGCATTTGCAGCCGAAACAGAGATCCCCGTGAAAGGGATCGTTGAAGCCGGTGTTGATCTATGCAATTCACACCTGGCTAAGCATCCTGATCACGATCTGATCGTATTTGCTACTGAGACCACGACCGAGGCCAACACATATCCAAGATTGATCGACTCCAATGGGGCAAAGGTCATTCCCCAGCCTTGTCCTGAATTGGCGCATGCTATCTCGAACGATGCAACGGGAGCTGAGGCGGCGGCTCTCATAGCTGTTTATTCCAAGCAGGCAATCCTGAGCGTTCGGCCGAATACCTCACACCTTTTCGCATTCTTAGCCTGCACCCATTATGGCTATCAAGCTGATTTGTTTGAATCTATTCTCAACGAAAATGGATTTGGAGCCCGTTCCTTGGACCCCAATCAATTGCTGGTCAACCGATTGGTAGCCACACTCGATGCAGATGCTGGCCATGGAAAAGGGCACTTGACCGTTCGCTTCATCAGCCGCTATGAGATCCCAGAGGTGGAAATGCGATCAATGGAGAGTTATCTGAAGGACAACTCCCCACTTACCATCGCCGCTCTCCGCGGCCACGAAATTGTGCCGCCTCTTTTTGACCGTCCTTGAACTGATCAGTGTTCACTCCTCAGGAGTTGATTCACTCATATATCATGCTGATATGTCAGCATATCAATATGATGACGGGTTGGGCTCTTTTGGATACCTGAGTGTTTGCAGGAAACATCGCCTATAATCAATAAATACAACGACAAAAATAGTTCTTTCTGTGCCTTGGCACGGCACTTGTGTAATGAAGGCCATGTTGACAATTATTTTGAACGGTTTTTGGAGTTAGGGACAATGACAACAACAATAAGGCATTATCGGTATTACAGCAGCCTGGTAAGCTTATTCCTGGCCGCGGCGAACATAGTAGCGCTTAGCTTTGTGGTCATGTTGTCACAGGGCTTCCTTCTCGGAACCTGATCCAATTTTATGACTAATAGAGGAGTTGTTCGAATGAAGCATTCTGTGATCGCACTGACAGCATTTGTAGTTATTGCCTGTGGCTTATCGTCAGATACCCGTATCAACAAGAGCATCGTCGTTGAAGATGGGGCTCACAAATCAGGGGGATTATCTTCGGTAAATGGCTCAATCACAGTTGGTAATGAAGCCACGGTAGATGGCGATTGTAGCACAGTGAATGGTAAGATCATTGTTGGGGAGAACGCCAAAGTTAGAGAACTCTCCTGTGTTAATGGTGGCATCGAACTTGATAGAAATTCAAAAGCAAAAGAAGTCTCTTGTGTCAATGGAAGTATTAAGCTGGGTGGTGAGGTTAAAGTAGATGGGGATGTTTCTACCGTCAATGGCAGTATCCATTGCGAGAATCAATCCATGATTGCCGGTGATCTCTCGACTGTAAATGGCGATATGAGCACTGAAGAAACAATGATTGTTGGTGATGTCCGAACTGTAAATGGCGATATAGAATTACTGGAAGGCAGCATTGTCAAAGGAAAGGTCGTTATTGATCGCGATAATAAACGACCCAGAAATAAACATTTTAAAGAACTTTTCATCACTGTGGATTCAGCATCTAAAGTGAATGGTAACATAGAAGTTAAAGGCGATGATGCCAATGTAACGGTGGTGCTTGCAGGTGGCGGCGAAGTCCTGGGAGAGATCATCAATGCAAAGGTGATTCGCAACTAACAGATCCCCAAAGTGGGTGTCATACAATGAAGGGCCTTCGGGCCCTTTGTTGTTTTATCCGCCTTCGCGAGCAGAAGACCCCGTGCATGCACGGGGATGAGTGATGAGTTCTGCGCGTCCAGCCATGGTCCTTTCGGACTATGGCCTGGCAGGTGGCGGGATGCGTGTCGGGGCGAAGAGAAACGAAGCCTGATCATATTTCCCAATAGGCGGTGACCCTGTGGGGCTCCATAGACTCTCAGTTCATTCCTGCTTCAACTCCTATTTGTGGTGGCTGTATTTTATGCTAACCTAGAAGCTATGGAGAATCGAACACTATGTTGATCTATGCCAATGGATTCTGGGTCCCAGCTGAAGAAGCTACGGTCCCGTTTAATGATCAAGGTTTTCTCTACGGGGACAGCCTCTTTGAAACAATTCGCGTAAATGAAGGACAACCATTTCGTGTCGAAAAACACCAGCAGCGAATGCAGAGTGGGATGGATACGATCCGACTGAACGGCGAAAGATTGCTCGAGGCCATTCCCAACCTCCTTCAGACATTTATTAAAAAGAACGAAGTCCATTCAGCGCTCGTCAAGGTGATGGTCACACGTGGTGTTCTTGATCCTAGTCAGGATCCAGCATCAGAAAAACCGGCTATCTATATGACCTCCCGCCCCATACCCACTGCATCGGAATGGCCGGTTCAAATCGTTTTCCTGGAAGAGAAAAATTACCCCCTTTTAAGATTTTATCCGGCCATCAAATCTGGCAACTATCTGGGAAACATGCTGGCAAAAAAAGATGCCACCGCCCTGGGAGCCTTCGAGCCGGTTTTTGTAAATAGGGAAGGCTATATCACCGAATGCGCCATCCGGAATATCTTCTTTGTCAAAGACAATGTCCTCCATACACCCAATGTAAAGCTAGGTGTCTTACCCGGAGTTATTCGCGATGCCATCATGGAATTGGCACGCAAGCGGGGGATGCAAGTTGAAGAGAGCTTTATCCTGAAAAAGGATGTCCATACCATGGACGAAGCATTTATCTCGAGTACTGGGGTTGGTGTGCTACCGGTTACCTGGGACGGGTTTGAGAGTGCCTACCCACATAGCCGCCAATTACGTTCCGATCTGGAGCAACTATTCAAATCAGGAGATTCAAATGTCACATAAATTCAATCCCGAGAAGGCAGCTCGCCTTATCGCACCAAAACGCTATGAAGAATTAAAACCAGAAATATTACTTCAGAGATTGGGGGTTCGTCCCGGCTCAACCATCTTGGATCTCGGCTGCGGAAACGGCTTCTTTACCTTTCCTGCTGCAGTGGCCATGGGCGAGAACGGGATGATTATTGCCGCTGATACATCAGAGCAAATGCTGCTATTGCTCAATCGCCGTGTACCTCATGAGAATATTCAAGTTTTGCAGGTTGAAGAAGTGAGTATGGACGTTGATACTGGCTCGGTGGATGCAGCTGTGGCTATTGCACTGTATCATGAGTTCAAAGCGCCACGGAAAAACTTGAAAGAGCTGAAACGTGTCCTCAAGCCTGGAGGAATACTACTCATCTTGGACTGGGATCCCGAATCAGATGGCACACGTGGACCGTCAAAGGATCATCGGATCTCCGTCAAAGTCGCTGAAACAGATCTGAAAGCATGTGGTTTTAAAGTGCAAAGTTCCGAAAAATACACAGACGATATGTGGATGGTCATCGCCCAGCTTCCTGCAAAAGCATAGCTACTGAACGCCATGTCTAAACGAGTAAATAGCTACACACTTATTAGTATTGTGACCCTGGTCATCATGACCTTTATGTTTATGCGTATGCTCCAGGTGAATCACTGGTTTGCCAATCAATCCAGTCCAGCCTATCAAGTCTATAATAATTATCAGGGCCGATACATCCTGAAGGGGTCAAATAGTGATGTCATTTATGATCTGGTTCCAATGGATACCCTGGATGAAACTGGCTGGATTAGGATCAGGGAGGAGCAACGCGATATATTGCATGCCCGGATCAGCGACTTCGAGGACGAGCAGGTATTGATCGAGTTGTTTATGATCGATTCCTTAGGCCAGGTCACTCGTCGTGATGGGTGCGAGCTACTCCTACACCAAGGAGAGGAGTCTGCATTCACAGGTGAGACCCTGGGTGAACTGTGTGCCTATTCTGAGGTCTCACAAACATTTCAAAAGTTGAAAATAAATCTGGCGAATCCTTATGTTAGAGTAGATATAGTGACGCGTCATGCTGAAATGATTACTATGGTAAGTCACACTGCCCTTGTGTTGAAGAAGGAAGAGCAAAAATGAGTAAAAAAGATATCCAATTTAAGTTGACCCGGTCAGATCCATCTGGAGCTCGTAGGGGGCATTTTTTCACGGAACATGGCAAGGTGGAAACACCAGCGTTTATGCCTGTAGGTACTGCCGGATTCGTCAGGTCTACACCCATGCGCGATGTGGCTGAAACCGGAGCCCAAGTCGTTCTGGGAAATACCTATCACCTTTCTTTGGGCGAACGTCTCCAAACAGTCAAAAGAGCAGGTGGGTTGCATCGGTTCATGGGCTGGGAGCAAACCATACTCACTGATAGCGGTGGTTTTCAGGCTTTTTCCCTGGAAGGCAGTGAGATCTCAGAAAAAGGGGTCTCCTTTCAGTTTGAAGAAAACGGAGAGAAGCTCTTCCTGGGACCAGAAGAATCCCTGGCTATCCAGAGAGACCTGGGGTCTGACATTACCATGGCCTTTGATGAATGTGTGGATTACAAAGCTCCTCAAGAATATATACAGAAGTCAGTGGAACGAACAACCCGTTGGGCTCAGCGCAGCCGTGACGTCCCTCTACAGGATCACCAGTTCATGTTTGGGATCATCCAAGGTGGAATATTCCAGTCACTGCGTCGCCAGAGTGCTCATGATATCACCAATATTGATTTTGATGGTTTCGCCATCGGTGGTGTGAGCGTTGGTGAGGGTCTTGACCTACTCAAAGAAGTGGTTGGCTACACGACGCCTCTCATGCCTCCGATGAAACCACGCTATCTCATGGGTGTGGGATTACCTGAAGATATCCTGGCATCTGTGGAGCGAGGCATCGATATGTTTGATTGCGTTATCCCCACCAGATATGCCAGACAAGGAACGCTTTTCACCAAGTTCGGCAAGATACGTATCATGGATCGCAACTTCAGGAAGGATAAGTATCCCCTGGATACTACCTGCCGCTGCTATACCTGTCAGACCTATTCCAGAATGGTTCTACGCTATCTGTTCTTTACCAAGGATCCCCTGGCTGAGACCCTGGGAACCATCCATAATCTGACATTTTATCAGGATCTCATGGCTGATATCCGCAAGGCCATCGAACGGGGTAACTACGACAATTTTCAGCGTGATTGGTTGAATAAATATTTCAAAAAGGGTCGACCGAAAAAGTAAGTCAGTCGCATAGGTGCTCTAGAAGTTGACCCTATGAAACCACCTTGCTTTGCCTTGACCCCTCTTTTAAATTCGCCTTTGCATTTTTAGGACTAACTCGGAGGACATATGGCTGACATCGATTTTGCAAATTCTGATAGCAGGATGAATTATCTGAAAGACAATCTTGGGCATCTCATGAATGGGATAGACAAGAATTATGGCCAGGTTCTCATGGATGAGCTGATGAATCGCTTGGAACAAACAGTGAGTGAATTCAACGAAGAGGTCAAAGCGATGCTGGGGCAACTTCAAGGTGTGAAGACCATCCCGCGGAATAATATCATGGCCTCAAAACCTACACCCAGACCTCAAATTGCGGCAGCTCCAGCCCCATCCCCAGTCAGAGCGCCAGAACCTATTGAAGAATTAGATGATTTCTCGCCCCTCCCCGAGGTTGAGACTGCGCCACCCCTGGAAGCAAAACCGCTTAAAGAAGTTGAGATCAAGGATGACGACAATCTGTCAGCCTTTGAGCGGCGCCTAAAAGAAATGGAAAACTAAACATTCTAGCCCCGCTCAGAGCGGGGCTTCTTATTTCAACTTGATCTTCAAAACTTGAGGTAGATGATCGGATGCAATTTTGAGCAGGGGATCGTCCCGGACCACACTACCCAGTGCTAAAAGATCCTCTCCCAACCAGATATAGTCGATCCTGCGGGCTGGTTTGTCGGCTGGAAAAGTATATTCGGGCTTACTCACACTCTCAACGCCATCCTTGAGCCGTTGATTTAACCTGTCATACATCCTGGAGTTGGGCTCAAAATTGAAATCGCCTGCCAGGACCAGTCTGGAGGAGGTGGAGAGCGTCTCTAGGATACGTGACACTTGCTCCTGTTGTTCCCCTTCCTGAAGCCCCAGATGGGTGCCCATGACTAAGACCGTATCTCCATGTATCTCCAGTTGAGAGATAAATAGACTCCGGCCTTCCAGGGTGGAATCGGTGGAGAGATCAACAATGGAGAAGCAGAGGATCGGGTATCTACTTAGCAGGGCATTGCCATACTGCCCACCATCATAGTCAATGGATCGCCCAAATTGAGCCTCCATTGCCAATAGTTTCCCCAAGCTATCTGCTTGATGGACACCAAACGATCGCTCGGTCCTTTGATCCATCTCATTCAAGATCACAATGTCGGTATCAAAGCTCCTGATAACCTGGGCAGTTCGTTCCAGATCGAGAACCCGGTCCAGACCGACGCCATGGCGAATATTGTAGGTCATTACGGTGATCTCGGGTCCGTCGCTTGAACAGCCCAAAATAGAAAGCAAGCCCGCAATCATCAGACTGAGGCAGAGATTACCCATGAATTTGGGGGGACTATTCAAACAAGCGTTTTGCAAAAATAAATGTTTCTGTCAATCGTTCAGAAAAATCAGGTTGGGATGGGTCAAGACTATGGATCTGTACCCCCTTGCCCAGACTATGTATCACCTTATCCTCACCCATGTAGATCGCAACATGAGTTACCAGCCTCCGTGATCCGGTGAAGAAGAGCAGATCACCAGGCAGAAGAGCATCTGTCCAACCGGGTAAGCCGATTATGCGACCCACATTGGCCATTTCATCTGTATCCCTGGGGAGATAGATATCGTTTAGGGCATAGCTCTGCATCACAAAACCTGAACAATCGACACCCTCCGCCGATCTACCGCCCCAAACATAGGGAAGTCCCAGATATTGTTTGGCTGATTCGAGGATCTCTAGCCGTTTTGGATTGCTGGCAGGGTCTACAATACGATAATTCTCCGAAACTACGCTTCGGGTACTGCCATCTGCCAATAGCAATGTGTCATCACCCAGAAAAGGTAAACGTGACCCCAACTTGATTATGAATCCATCGTCCAGAGCCAGGTTCTGTTGAAAGACGGCTTGCTGTCCCACATGGTAGCGATTCCATTCAGCCAGACCGACTACACGGACCGCCGTTTTAGGAATGTACCCCAGATAGCCTGTATTGGATTGAACCTGAAAATACGGATCAGCATCCCGAATCAATCGGACGGGTTCACCATAGAGCATCTCCGTACCTTCCTGCTTGATCTCAACAGGTTTGTAACGACCCATGACAAAGGGGTCTGTGACAATGGCATATCCCTTATCACCTGGAAAAGCTTCTGGAAGATACGTCACGTTATCCACGATCTCGAATTCATACCCAGCGCGCTTAAGACGTCGCTCTAATCCCTTGACTGGCCGCTGGAAGAAGGCTTCCCCGGAAAGGACCAAGGTATTTCCCTGTATCTCAGCCTGGACATCTTGATACCAGATACGTTCGTCTAGATAAAACCGCGCGTTGGCAGTCTGGATAATGTCCATCACGGCTGCGTTCTTTGTCCCAGGATGGAAGTGCGCGCAGGAAACCAGAAATAAACTGGCTAAGATGCTTAAATGGCTCTTGCTGAAGAAAAATGAACCCATGCTTGGAAACCCCTTATAAAACTTGATCAATAACTTGGTTCAAGATAGTTAATAATTATCGTTAATTAACTAAATACCAAAATGAGGTTTTGGCGAACCTTATTTTGATTCTCTCACAGAAAATGTGATCTTGGATTAAAGAGTTCCTACTCCTCATCCGATAATAGTTAAGTCGTCCTTTTTGTTACAAGGGCGAATTCACAAATAGAAGGATCGTTCAATCATGGAAACTACTCGAAAAAGGATATTGGTGGTCGAGGATGACCCTCAGATGTCCAAATTCATCCAGTTTAAATTGAACTATCTTGGCTATGAGGTAGTCGGTGAAGCCGCCAATGGAGAAGATGCCCAAACCCGGGCATCCATGCTCAAACCAGATCTTATCCTTATGGACATCATGCTAGATGGGGCTGAGGATGGGATCGAGACCGCCCTAAAGATTAGTGCCCGCCAAAATGTTCCCATCGTATACCTGACCGCTCATGAAGATGAAGCCCTCTTTGAACGGGCCAAGATCACTGAACCCTTTGGATATTTGATCAAACCCTTTAATGATCGTGACCTATGTATCGTCCTGGAAACCTCGCTCTATCGCCACGAGCAGGACCAGATCATAAAGAGGGTACTTCAGGATGTGCGCAACGTTCTGGATAGCTCTGTAGACATTATGATCACCTACAATCTACAGGGACACATCATAGAATTTAACCGGCGAGCTGTGGAGGCCTTTGGATTAAAACGCCAGGCAGCCAAGAAACATCTCATAAGCGATTTCGTGTGTGAGGACTCTGCGGCGTCCATATTGCTTGATGGTGATTTTGAAGCCGTTCACCTCCATGAAAAGATCTGTTTTCTGGACAATAGTGGACAGCGATTTGATACTGAGCTGGTGTTGTCTCCCCTCCGAGACCCCCGTCGGCGTGTTGAGGGCCGACTTCTGGTAGCCCGACTTCGAGCATAGCACAAATTCTGCTTCAGCAGGGCTTCTGATTTTTGTGATATAAGCCCAAATTTCCCTTAGATTAGCCAATTGAATTGAAAAGACGTCCGTACGGGGTGTCTAAAGACAAATTTTACTATGGTGGGCGAACTGATGAATGCAAAGCGACTGTTTTTAGGCTTGTTACTTTTTACGCTGGGACTAGGGGCTGATATGATTGAAGAGGCAGTACAAGATTTTGACCTGGATAGCTATCTGGGCACCTGGTATGAGATCGCCAGAATGGATCACTCATTCGAGCGGGGACTCAGTGCCGTAACGGCAAACTATACCATGAAGGATAATGGCATGGTACGGGTCCTGAACAAGGGGTATAAATCTAAGAAGTCAAAGTGGAGTTCAGCCAGCGGGGTGGCCAAGTTTGCCAGTGCTAGTGATATCGGATCTCTGCGAGTCTCATTCTTCAGGCCATTTTACGGGGCCTATCATGTGGTATCCCTGGCAGAAGATTACTCTTCTGCTCTGGTGGCTGGCGACTCTGAGAAATATCTATGGATTCTGTCCCGGACACCGACCCTGGATTCTGAAACCCTGGACACCCTCCTGGCGCGGGCACAGGGACTCGGTTATGACACCGATAAATTGATAATTGTAGATCAGAGCAAAAATCTTTAAACGGTTGGGGCCATTCTGAATCAGATGAAAACTACACGGACCGCAATTTTCTGTTTTCGCCGTGATTTAAGGGTGGGTGACAATATTGGACTGCACCGAGCACTGGAAGACAACACCAGGGTTATTCCTGTCTTCATCTTTGATCCCCGGCAACTCAAACCTCATGAGTATCGCAGCGAGCGAGCGCTTCATTTTTTGCTGCAAGCCGTTGAACATCTGGACCTGGAGCTCAGGGACCAGGGGTCACAACTTCTGTATAGGAGCGGCACGCCCCATGAGGTGTTGCCTGCCCTGGCCAATGAATATTCAGCAAACACTGTTTATTTGAATCGTGATTACACACTCTTTAGCATCAAACGAGACCAGAGAATCATTGAGGGCTGTAGCGAAATTGATGTTGAGGTAAAGCAGTTTAATGATGCAATCCTGCAACCCCCAGAAGCTTGTCTAAAAGCTGACAATACGCCTTATACGGTCTTCACACCCTTCTACAATCGCGTCAAAAATTTCCCCATTTCTGCCCCCGAAAAGAAGTCCTTCTTTCAGCACCTGATATCCAGTACCGATATAGGGCCTCAAATTGATATCCTGTCCAAGATCGGCAGACAGTTTGATCAGCCGGTCCTAAATCTCTCACCAGCGGACCTGATTGACGTGATGAGTGGGCTCTCGGAGCAAACTGATTACGGGGTCCACAGGAATGAGTTGGCAGCTGATGCAACGACCCACCTTTCCGTCTTTTTGAAGTTTGGGGTCATCTCGGTGAGGGAGGTTTATCAGCGTCTCTTGGAACTCTACGATCCTGAACATCCCCTGATCAGGCAGTTGTACTGGCGAGACTTCTACTCCCATATTGCATATCATTTCCCCCATGTCTTTGGATCGTCCTTCAAAGAAAAGTATGCTGGGATTCCGTGGCGTGATGACTCCGCCCTATTTGATGTTTGGTGCACAGGAACCACTGGTTTTCCCATCGTTGATGCAGGGATGCGTGAATTGAACGCAACCGGGTTCATGCACAATAGAGCACGCATGATTACAGCCTCCTTTCTCGTCAAAGACCTCCACATCGATTGGCGTTGGGGCGAGAAATATTTTGCCACCAAACTGACGGATTATGACCCCGCTCTAAACAATGGGAACTGGCAATGGGCCGCTTCCACTGGCTGCGATGCTCAACCTTATTTTCGTATTTTCAATCCCTGGCTACAGCAAAAGAGATTTGATCCCCAGTGTGAGTATATCAAGCGCTGGATTCCAGAACTTAGCAGCTTGGCTCCCCAGGAAATTCATGGGTTAGTGAAACACCCAACCCCGGGCTACCCAGAGCCGATGGTGAATCATGGGCAGCAAGCAGAACTGGCCAAACAGATGTATCGGGAAGCTGGGTCGGACCCAATATCTGAAACTTAGAACAGTTGAAAAAGTGAGTACAATTTGAGGTCAATAAATCCTGCTACTGGCGATCTGATCCAGATCTATAGCGAGCATAGTACATCTGAAGTCAAATCGATCCTCCAAAAATCCCAAATCGCCTGGGAATCATGGCGTTATACCCCCTTTGAGCAGCGGTCCGAATTGATGCTGAATGCTGCTGCCATTTTGAGACAGAATTCTGATCACTATGCACGGCTCATGTCACTGGAGATGGGCAAAATCATTCGAGAAGCCCGAGCAGAGGTCGAGAAATGCGCCTGGGTCTGTGAATATTATGCCACCCATGGAAAAAGATTCTTACAGGATGAGTTGGTGGAGACTGAAGCATCCAAGAGTTTCGTGTCTTTTGAGCCCCTGGGCCTTGTTTTGGCTGTCATGCCCTGGAATTTTCCCTTCTGGCAAGTCTTCCGTTTTGCAGCCCCAGCCCTCATGGCGGGAAATGCTCCAGTTCTCAAGCATGCCTCAAATGTTCCCGGGTCAGCTCTGGCCATTGAAGGCGTGTTCAGAGAAGCCGGATTCCCCCGGGATATCTTTAGGACTCTTATGATTCCTGCCCGGGATGTGGAGTCCGTGATCCGAGATCCTCGTGTTCGGGCCGTGACGCTGACAGGCAGTGAGTCGGCTGGCAAGCAGGTCGCCGCCATTGCTGGGAGCGAACTCAAGAAGACGGTCCTGGAACTGGGAGGATCAGACCCATTTATTGTCCTTGAGGATGCAGATCTCCAAACGTGTGTAGCCGTGTCTGCCACTGCTCGGATGATTAATGCTGGCCAAAGCTGTATCGCAGCCAAACGATTTATTGTAGTTGAATCCAGAGTCTCTGAATTCGAACAGGCACAAGCTAAAATTCTGGCCACTATGAAAGTGGGCGATCCATTGCAGGAAGAGACTCAAGTGGGGCCATTGGCGCGAGCAGATCTTCGCGATGAACTTCATGATCAGGTGACGAGAACACTAGATGCCGGTGGTCGACTCATCACAGGTGGCGACTTCATCGATGGTCCAGGAGCGTTTTATCAGCCAACGGTCATCTCTGATGTGCAGAAAGGTATGCCTCTTTATTCTGAAGAGACCTTTGGCCCCGTTTCGGCCATCATTCCGGTCAAGGATGCAGAGGAAGCTATTCACGTTGCCAATGATTCAGAATTTGGGTTGGGTGGGTCATTGTGGACCGCCAATGTGAAGCGCGGTGAAGCACTGGCGAGAAGTGTAGAATCCGGCGCGGTGTTTGTCAACGGCATGACAGCTTCGGATCCTCGCCTACCTTTCGGGGGCATAAAGAAATCAGGTTATGGTCGGGAGTTGAGCCACTATGGGATCAAAGAATTTGTGAATATCAAATCCATCTGGATAAAATGAATTGTGAAACGGAGCCGAAGGCGTCGTAAGGCGAGTGCAGCCGTCAGGCGGAAGCTCAGCCAATAATGAATTAGCCCCGCCAACTGCGGGGTACAGTTATGAAATAAGAGTAGGGTTAGTCGATCTGTCCAATATTCCATACTCACAAACACTATATGTGTCATTCTGAGCAACGCGAAGAATCTCTTTCTTCGTGAGTTTCGTGCCTATACTGGCGGAAAACAAATCATGGGGGAATAGGGGATGGAGATTCTTCGGGTCCTCAGAATGACTTCTCCTTGAGTTTGTGAGCCAGGAAACGTCATCTTGATACGAACTGCACTCACTCAATGACCGCTTTTCCACCCAGGCGTCAAGGAAGAATATCCTACCTGCAAAGACAAATACTTCGTGGAGCCTGAATTGGAGTTAGTTCGAAAAGTAGATCCCCACATTCAGGTCAATTCGATTCAGACTTTCACCCTTATCACCATCCAAATCAAACGTTTCCTGCATGCTACCGGAAGACACAGTGATTTTCGTCAGTAAGCCCTGCTGGTAGGCCGCACCGATCAATACCCCGAACTTTTCATCCATGGGGAAGGCCAGCTTCAGCGCAAAACGCAATCCCAAAGTACTTCCTTCAATGGTGAGTGGCCCTCCTGCTCGGGAATCATCATGGTATTTGAGGTAACCCAGTGAGGTCGATGTGAGGAAATGAAATTTGTCAGAGTGTCCCATGAGTCTGGTCTGGACTGACGGACCAATGTAGGAAATGGTGATATCATCAGAGACATCGATGGACGCGATTTCATTACTGGAATGAAAGGTCGTGGCGACAAGTCCATAGCCGATGGTTTCAGACATATAAATGTGGGCTCCAGCCTCAGCGGACACCCCCGTTTTTAGTTCCTCAATATATTCTCGCAGATCTGAAGGAAAATCCGATGCGACTTTCGCCGTGCGATTGGCCCAACCACCGGAGGCATGAACCAGTATTGAGGATGTTGCTCCTGAAGCTAACTCTTCATCAGGGATTAGATCGGATGAGAAATAACCCTTTTGTATGGTCTGAATATTACTGTTAAAGATGAGCGTATTTCGATATTCCTCTCCATACTTGAGCGTAAAATGAGTGAACGCTTCCTCCGATTTGGTGATTCGGCATTGGATAGAGTCACCCTTGGTTGTGACGATGAGGTCCTGAGAGTAAGCGACCTGAACCAGCAGGAGCAGGCTCACTATTGAAAGGGTTAGCCGACTCATTTTTTAGCTCGTAATGCTTCGATTTCCATCTTGCCAGTGGATTTGTCCACCAGGGTCAGGCTAGGCCGACCTACTAAGAGTCCCATGGTTATCCCACATCGCAAATAGTAGTCTCTCCCAAATTCAACATTGATGGGTATAGCGGTTCGAGATTCGGTCTTGGCCCAGATCTCATTGGGCCCTTCCTGGAGGATCATGATGCTTTGCTCAGAGTTGTGTTTTACTGGCACGAGTTCACGATCGCCGAGATGTACTTTGTAGCTGATGAATGCTCCAGCACTACCAGTACGATAAACATGGAGCATGGCATAGTTGGCAGTGGAATCAAAAAATGCAGATTCTTCAGCCATCTCGCCCAACAGGGTCAGGTCCTCTACATGATAGATGTCAGCTGTAATCTGGTGACAGGTACTCATAATGCCTGGGGTCTTGTGGCTCGTGATCTTGAGCAGGTTGCCACCGGATTTGCGGGCTTCGATTTCCGCTTTTTCGATGATAATGGGATAATCGCAATCAACCGTGAATCCGCTATCGCCGACCTTCACGGTACCAATATATTGAGCAGATTCAGGGACGACTTCTTTGAGACCTATGACCACGACTTCCATATTGTAAGACAAAGGGGGCTGAGTAGTTTTTATATCCAGCGCGACTCTGGGAGCACAGCCAACGATGAATAACAATACGATTGATACAAAGAACAGCTTCTTCAATTTCTTCACCCCTAGTTTTTTAGAATTAATTCGGCTGTAACCCGAAGAGCGAGGGTTATCGAAACAATTATATATGAACTGGACAACACAGTTGCTTTCCCCAAAACGTGATCTACAACCTAGATATTGATTAAATCGGTCTAATCTAAGCCTTGGGAGATATCGGACAAGTTAGATTCCTTAAAATAACCGTCTGACCCATTTTGTTGGATGTTCCACCCGGATGGGATTGACCCTCCTGGTAATTTTTAAGGGGCCAGGACTTTTCGCTCAATTGTGATTATAGCGAGCGCAATTGACTTGCGCCCGATTATCAAGTCTCATAATATGGGACGCTCAACAACAAGTTTGTTGCTCCGGTAGCTCAGCTGGATAGAGCAACGGCTTTCTAAGCCGTGGGTCACAGGTTCGAGTCCTGTCCGGAGTACTCAATAGAAAAGGCCCTCGATGAGGGCCTTTTCTATTGAGTTGTGGTAACAGCGAGAACTGTGTTGAGCTTCGAGTATACCAATCGTAGCTCCGTGGGAGCGAAGATTGGTCCTGCTTGCCAAGCCGTAGTTCAGAGAACGTAGGCTGGCCTGTCCCGACTGAGTGAATACGAATGTCGGGATCCGGAGTACAAAAAGAGTCCCTTTTTGAGAGACTCCTTTTTATTCCAGTCCTCACTAGTAGTAGTAAAGTCAGGTAGATTTCACTTACTTGGCATATAGCAGATTAACCACTTAG
>Ga0222628_1000520_pt1 | contig 15810 bp, 14 predicted proteins | sample AntAcemetageno95_FD_179860 | JGI IMG/M metagenome (GOLD analysis project Ga0222628, IMG submission 179860) | Saline water microbial communities from Ace Lake, Antarctica - #95 | ecosystem: Environmental > Aquatic > Non-marine Saline and Alkaline > Saline | place: Antarctica: Ace Lake | collected...
CCATTGGAAAGAGCGGCTGGCTCTGGCCATTGGGATGTGGCCCCGAGGCGAGGTCGGTGCAGGAATATTGGTTCTGGCACTGGGATATGGTATCGGAGGATCCATGGTCACCGTGGCTGCTTTGAGCCTGGCGGTCAACTTGCTCCTAACAGGTGTCTTCATCTGGATGGTTAAGGGCTTGATCAAGGGAGTCCCAGAAAATTGGACCGCCAGTCAATAGCTCTCCCTTGGATATTATCATTCTAGACTTCATGAAAGAGGCTGTCTCTGAAAATGAGATGGTCTCTTTTGTTTTTAACCACGGATGTACACGGGTTTTCACAGATTCAAGTCAACTCGTTCCAGAGATTAATTTTTGACTCTAAATAGCTAAAATCAACTCACCCGAGTTAGATATGGGATTCATCTCTCTTGCAGCTATCCCTTTTAACCACAGTTTTATGAGATTATGAGCAATAGCAACCAAGCCTGACTCTACAGTTGCCTATTATATTCTTTGACTTTATGCCCCTAGAACGAAAAAAGAGTCCGCCCTTTTGGGACAGACTCTTTTTTTTGATCAACTCGTATAAATTTGGCTAGTTATCTTTGTCCAGTGCCCAGTTCCTCAGTTAATCTTGGAAAATAAACGCCTAACGGTCGACAATTGTGATAGATGTCGAGGATGAAAACGCGTCCCCGCTAGATGTTAAACCCTCTAGGGTCAATTCTGCGGTCCCCAGAGACAATGCTCCTGAATTGACCAGCGCTTTCACAGCTGTCATGGAGAACTTTGCCACGAAATTACCGCGGGCATCTGCCTTCCATGATTGAATATCAAGTCCATTCAGGGTGACACTGGCAGCAATAACACTGCTGAAGGGCAGGCTGGTATGAACCGTAACCACGGTACCGTTGCTCCCAATGTTCAGTGTACTAGGCGCAACACGGATGCTCGTTGCCAGCAGAATGGCTGGTATCAAGAGAACCATGCAAAGAACTCCTATCCGATTTCTTTTAGTCATGTTCGATCTCCTTTGGTTAAATGTGTGTTTGTAGAATAAATATACTGCAATAATACATAATTGCCAAACAGAAGCTAATGACATATGTCACACAATTCTAAATCAAGGAGAACCCCTCAAAGCCCTATGATATTGTTATCATCGTGTCGAAATTGAAAGACGGTGGATAATCAACCTTTCTGAAGTCCAGCGAAAGAAACACCTTGGGCGGGATACCACATGCATACACGATCAAGATCAAAAAAAGTCATCATCGGGATCCATGGTCTCAGGAATAAACCTGATCAGGAAACACTGGAGACATGGTGGAAAACATCCATGATGGAAGGCTTGAACCGCATCAACTCATCTGTTCAAGACTTCAGCTTTGAACTGGTATTCTGGGCAGATATTTTGTACGCTAAACCGCTTGACCCAACACTGACAGATCCTACGAACCCCCAATATTTAGCAGAGCCATATACCATTGGAAATGGTCAGCCTGAAGAATTCTCCCCGAGTTTACGAGCAAAGATCTACAGCTATATCGACAAGCAATTGGACAGTATTTTTCTTCGTGACGATCTCAGCCTGAACTTGAAGGGTGTCACGGACCGACTCATTTCCAAGTACTTTTCCGATCTGGAGAAGTACATCGGGGATGATTTTCATTCGCTCGTAAACCCTGACCAAATCAGCAGAGAGGATATCAAACGTCGCCTCTTCAATGTTCTGGAGAAATATGAGGGTTATGACATTTTTCTGATCAGTCATTCCATGGGATCCATTATCGCTTACGATGTCCTCATCGAATGTTCTAAGAATCTCAATATTCAGACATTTATGACCATTGGCTCTCCTCTGGGGATTCCGTATATCATGGTGCGAGAACTGGAAAAGCAGCGATCTATTGATCCTGAGCTGAAAAGACCCCTGGTACCCAATTGCATCACCGATAAATGGGTGAACTTATCTGATGCTGAGGATCGCGTCGCATTGGACCATGCCCTCCAAGATGATTTTACCACAAATCGTCATGGCGTAACCATCACAGATATGCAAATTTATAATGATTATGAGGTTAGAGGGGAACGCAATCCCCACAAGTCGTTTGGATATCTGCGAACTCCAGAATTAGCCAGGCTCATCGCTGACTTTCTAAGAGCCCCAGATGAGTTGACCTGGTTCCAGCGCTGGCAAAATATTGTCAGACCTATGCTGCAGCGAAGTAGAAACTTTATCCATAAAATACGATCGAGGTGATCCATGAAACGTCAGGAAATGCACGGCAGTCTATCAACAACTGAAAAATGGGATGTTATCATCATTGGAGGAGGAGCCACAGGAATGGGAATTGCCCTGGATGCTTCTTCCAGGGGTTATTCGACCCTTTTGTTGGAAAAAGGTGATTTCTCGCAAGGTACTTCCAGCCGCAGTACAAAACTGGTCCATGGAGGCGTTCGCTACCTGCAGCAAGGAAACATAGCCCTCGTGCTGGAAGCCCTGAAGGAGCGAGGTGTCTTGCGCCGGAATGCCCCGCACCTGGTATTTGACCTGCCCTTCATTGTTCCCAATTACGACTGGTGGGAAGGTCCATTTTATGGGATCGGTCTCAAACTCTATGATATGCTCGCCGGAAAAGAAGGCTTTGGAAAATCGGTCATTAAATCCAAGGAAGAGACCCTGGAGCTCCTACCCACCATCGAAGTTGAGGGCCTTAACGGTGGTGTCCAATATCACGACGGCCAGTTTGATGATGCACGCCTGGTCATTAATCTTGCAACCACCGCTGCTGAACAAGGAGCGGTTCTGCTAAATTATATGCCGGTCACGGAGCTGATCAAGGGTGAGACACTGGTCCAGGGAGTTGTCGCCCACGATCTGGATACAGGAAAAGATCACCGCATTCTGGGACGCGTGGTCATTAATGCCACCGGTCCGTTCACTGACACTGTTCGTCTCATGGATGATGAACAGTGTACTGCCATGATCGCTCACAGTCAGGGAGTTCATATTGTACTGGATAAAGCGTTTCTCCCTGGCGAGACTGCTATTATGGTGCCCCACACGGATGATGGTCGCGTCTTGTTTGCCATTCCCTGGCATGGCAAGGTACTGGTTGGGACAACAGATACACCCCTGACTGAATGTGTGGATGAGCCCACCCCGCTAGCTGAAGAGATCGAATTCCTCTTGAGTCATGCTGCTCGCTATCTGACCAAGGATCCTACTGCCGCTGATGTGTTGAGTGTCTTCGCCGGAATCCGACCCTTGGTGACAAACCCGGAAGCCGAAAATACGGCTGCTATTTCAAGAGAACATGTGGTCAGTATCTCTAAATCGGGACTGGTTACCATTGCCGGTGGAAAGTGGACTACGTATCGAAAAATGGCTGAGGATACGCTTGATCAAGCGCTTTTGGTGGGTGGGCTTGAACCCCATCCCTGCGTCACCAGTGAATTACAGATTCATGGATATCACCAGCATGCTGATAAATTCGGTGACCTCTCCGTCTATGGCGCTGATGCTGTGGAAATTCAGAATTTGATCAAACAGAGACCTGAATTGAACGAGCGCATCCATCCGCGGATGGAGATTCTCAAGGCCGAGGTGGTCTGGGCTGTTCAAGAAGAAATGGCGTTCACGGTAAATGATATCCTCTCTCGAAGGACAAGAGCAATCCTTCTGGATGCCCGAGCTGCTATTGAAATGGCACCTATGGTTGCCGAGTTGATGGCTAAAGAATTAAAACGCGGTCGTCGTTGGAAACAAGAGCAGATCGCTGAATTCACAACCTTGGCTCAAAACTACATTATTTAATTGATCAGAGGTGCCAAGAGATGCTGTATTCCCAGTCAACTGGGGTCGTAATCTCAGGCTGCATCTGCGTCCATTTGCCGGGCAACCCAGCTTCCCGACAAGCCCATTCAAAATGGCATAGAGCGATACCCATATCCACCCGCTGAAGATCACTAAATAAATTTGGACGGTGATAGCCGGGGGTCCGTTTCAGGAAGAAATGTATGTCCTGACGATCTTGGACCAAGCGCCAGGGTTGCTTGTTTGAGGCGGATGGACTTAAGCGGACCATTTCCAGCACGTTTGCATAGGCCCCCGCTGTTTGCTCAGAGAGCGGGAGGAGGTTAGATCCTTCAAAAAACAGTTCGGACCCAGGTTTCCGTTTTTTGGACCCTGCAACGCCCCGAATGGTCCGGTCGATCAGGTTCCTTTTGTCTGCTCCCACACCCACAGAAACCACGGCTGGAACGATCTCATGATCCAGGGCTTTTATTCTGGCAGAAAAATTATCCTTCTGGAAGGAACCCCCCAGCCAGCAGGTTGCCAGACCAAGTTCTGTGGCTTTGAGTACGATCTCTTCCATGAGGTACCCATAGTCCTCAAGATTTCCGACTTGCTTTTGGATGGCGCCCACAATGAATCCTGAAGCCCCTCGGATAAACCCATAGGTCCCCAGGCCCCGTAAGGTCTCAGAGTCATCTCTTTTGGCGGCCACCAATTCGAAGCGCAAGGATTCTCCAAACAGTCCCGTGGTCCGCTCTTTGACAAAAGCCTGAAGTTCATCACGCTGGTCCCGCGGAATGGCAGCTCCAGTACAACTCCGCCATGAGCTCCGTTTCTGGATGAGGGTGGAAGGTAAATGTGAGAACGAGACTGCTTTTGCCATTGGAATTGGAGCTATTTCTGCAACTTGGCGATTTGAGAATCGAGGGATCTACTGTAGCCCAATAAAAGGTGATGTAGCTGATAGATGAAGATGATGTCCACCAAGGCCCAGTCCAGACGGCGAGTATGGTTTTTGAAGGTCCAGTACATCAAATGCCAGAAGTGTCTTCTTCCAGAATATTTGATCCCAATATGATAGATTGCTCTGAAAAACACGGGCAGATACTCCCAAGTATTCAATGGGGGAATATCAGTCACAACATCAGGTAAATGGTTAAACTCTGCGAGCCATTTTTTGGCTCTATTCACACCATATTCGGGTCCGTAAACTTTTTGAATCATCTTATTGAATTCTGTGTATAGTACTTCAACAGGCATTTTGGGTGTGAAATTGGTTTCAGATTCCTCAAATGAAAAACCTGAGATGAGACGGTCCTCTTTCTGCATGCGCTCGTAGAGGGGGTTCCTGGGGGCGCCTTGAGCATATTTACTGTGGCCAACAGGATGCCACTCTCCTGGATCAAGTCGATCTGGTTTTGAAATGTGTGAATAGAGTCTGTGTCAAATCCCACAATAAAACCACCCACAACGATAAAGCCCTTTTTATGAAGGGTACTGATATTGTCGAGAATATTTCTGCGCAAATTTTGGGATTTCCCTGAGGCTTTCAGGGTCTCTTCAGCATCGGTCTCTATGCCGATGAAAAGATGGCGAAAACCAGCCTCCAGCATGAGGTCCATCAATTCCTCATCGTCTGCAAGATTGATGCTGACCTGGGTAGAAAATGAAAAAACCGGGACGTATTCTTTACGCCATTTGATCAGCGCAGGCAGCAATTCAGTTTTTAAAACACGTTTGTTCCCAATCAGGTTGTCATCGGCAAAAAGAACGCCGGGAACCGTGGACATATCCTGGAAAACCATTAACTCAGCAATGACTTGCTCAGCAGTTTTTGTTCGGGGGTTGTTGCCATATAGAACCGGTACATCACAGAAGTCACAATGAAAGGGACACCCCCGCGAGTACTGGATGATACCGTATTGATATTGCCTAAGATCGATGTGGTCCCAATTGGGCATGGGGCTGGTGTGGATATCCGCATAATCTGAATTTTTGTAGATTGATTTGGCTTTGTTGGCCTCAAGATCAGCCAAAAAATGAGGAAGGGTAATCTCTGCTTCATTGAGAACAAAATGGCTCACACCTTCAAATCTCTCGTGTTCGAGGGTAAATAGAGATCCTCCTGCCACGACGGGGGTTTGGAATTTATTGGAAATTGAGATGAGTTCTTTGGCTGACTTTTCCTGCACATTCATCGCCGATAAAAACACATAATCAGCCCACTCAATATCCTTTGTATCCAGGAGATCCACGTTGAGGTCAACCAGTCTGGTGTCCCATTCATGGGGAAGCATGCTGGAAACCGTGAGCAATCCCAGGGGAGGGTACCAGGCTGCTTTTCCAAGAATTTTTAGGGTATGGTTCATGGACCAGAATGAACTGGGCATTTTAGGGTAGAGGAGTAGAATATTCAAATGTAACCCTTTCTGCAATTTCAGGGTTGGAGAATAACAGAAAGTCTAGAAGCATTCAACTGATTCCACAAAATTTGGCCAAACTATGAACGGGATGCTTTTTTTAAAAACTCAGTGAGGAAAATAGCCGGTAATGAGGGAGTGGCTATTTCCGGTTGATTGAACTGTTTTCCGGGTTTATATCGAATCAATCAGCCCCGGTTGATTATACTTTTATAACCCTACCGTCCTTATCCACAACTGGGAAGATGACTCGAAAACTGGTTCCGTGATCTACCTTGCTTTTGACAGAGATCTGGCCGCCAAGGGTCTCGACGATGCCATGGACAACCGACAAACCCAGTCCCGTGCCAGCCCCAATTCTCTTGGTTGTGAAGAAGGGGTCAAAAACTTTATCCATTATCTCTTTGCCCATACCTTCACCTGTGTCAGTGACGGTGATCTCCACAGCCGGCTGAGCTGGTTTTTCGAGATTCCAAGCCGCCTCGACTTGGGTCATCTTCACGGTTAAAACCCCACCTTTTTCGGCCATGGACTGCAAGGCATTATTACATAGGTTTAGAATGATCTGGTGGATCTGAGTGGCGTCACTAAGAACCATTCCGCACGTCTCATCGATTTCGTGATGGACCTGAATCGAAGCCAGTGTGGCAGCTTTTTGGATGGAGACAGCATCTCTTACCATGTCATGTATGTATTGAGGTTTCAATTCAATCGATGACTTGCGACTGAATGTGAGAACTTGCTTAACGATATCTCGAGCCCTTTCAGCATCCTTCATAAGCTGCAGAAAATTAGTTTTTGTATCCGTATTGTCAGGTAAATTATCTCTGACCAAGCTTCCATATAGAAAGATACTCTGGAGGACATTGTTCAATTCATGAGCAATACCACCCACCATGGTACCCACAGTCTGCAGCTTTTGGGATTGATGCAGTTGATTTTCCAGGTGTGCTTTTTGGGTGATATCGCGGATCACACCAATAAAACCGATCTTATTACCATCCACATCCAGCATGGGAACACCAATGGTCTCACCAGCAAAGCTATGCCCGTCTTTGTGACGGTACTGCACCATATATGGAAGCCTTAGTTCCTCAGCAGAAAGATTATATCGCAATTCACCTTGACGTTTGAATTCTTCTTCACTGGCATAGAAGTAGGCGGTTGTTTGACCCTTCAGGTCTTCCAGGTCATAACCCAAGGTATTGGTGAAACCCTTATTGATTGAAACGATCTCGCGATCCATGTTGACGGCCACGATTCCATCAGGGATGGCCTCAAAAACCGCACTGACCAGTGAGGTTCTCTCACGACTCATCTGTTCAGCTTGCCTTCTTAAGCTAATATCTCTGATGAAGACAATTAAACGGCCCCCGTCCATGTCCTGGTACTGGACACTGACATCAACTGGGAATGTACTTCCGTCCTGACGCTGATGCAGGGTCTCAAAATAACCTTCACGTTTTTTAATGGGCTTTGTATTCGTTGGTGTGTCTCTTCGGGGCTCTCTATGGCTTCCACATCCGCAATTTTTAGCTTTAGGAAGTCTTCCCGAGAATAGCCACTCATCTTCAAGTAGGATGTGTTGACATCAATGAACTGGCCTTGGGTATTTGTCATCCAAAAGCCTTCTATGGAGGATTTGATAATAGACTGGAAGGTCTCTTCCACAGCATGTAGGGACGTTGCAAGTTTGTGGGAATTTCGGTTAATTCTGCGAATCCAAAGGAAGAGGAGCAACTGTGCAAAAGGGATCACCCCAAAACTGATGAACAGCATGGCCCAGTATTGTCCCTTCAGATTGTCCTTAATTCTTTTTTGCAGGGCGTCTTTGGAGCGATGAACACCGATGAACCATCCCCGGTTTGAGATGGGGGCAAACGCTGCTATCTGTGGAGTACCTGAACTACTGGTGTATTCTCCCACATAATCGCCTGAACTCTGAACTAACTCCCCGAGCGTTTGAGCGGCGCGATTGTCGCTGGCTCCCAATATGTTCCGACTTGCATTATTCCCAACTGACTCGGGAGCCTGGCTGTGCAAAAGCAGACGACCAGCTCCATCCACGATACAAATATATTCATCCCTGGGGAGGGTTGCCCCGCTTGCCCACATCTCTTCAATCGTCGCCAGTAAAACTGTGTCGGTGAGAGAGGGTTCAGCCACAGACAGAGATGCGAGCGATTGAGCCTTTACCAAATACAGTTGTTGGATCTGGTCTTCAACGGCGCGAGCGGTCTTTTCCAAAGTGGCCTTACTGATGAACAGGCTGCCAGCCATTGCGAGGACAGTCAGTAGAATAGCAACGAAGGCTGAACTGGTGCCAAAGTTTGAAAGTTTCTGATTCACATGTGTCTCCTGTTATTGCAATAATCATAACTTAAGAAAAAAGGTCTCCTTGGCAATGAGTGCGAGACAAAAGTAACTTCATTTTGATGCCCATCATGGTTTGTGTGTGCCGATTTCCAAGTGGCCCAGAAAAAAGAGGCATCCCTAGAGATACCTCTGTATATGATAAATATGTAGCCTTGAACTATTTTGACGTGTCCCTTATGCTTAAATCGTGGTCAAAGCTTCTAGGATCTGGGAACAGCCCCCTTGACACATATGCTCGGCGTGGTCACTGATATCCGTAAATTTTCGGCCCACTATTTCGGCACATTCAAACTGATAGTCAGAGCTCTTTAGAAAACGCTCCATAAGTGCTTCAAAAGCAGTATTGAAGACCTTGTCACTCCATAGGTCCACATCGGGTTGCTTTTCCTGGAACTTCATGCTCAGGAGCCAGACAGCAGCGCCCATGGCACCGCACGCCCCGCCACTGAGGCCGATACCGCCAGCCAATCCGGCAGCCATGACCTGGTGTTCTTCAGATACTCCCATCCTGCGGGCCAGCTCGGCAGCACAACTCACTGGTCGCTCAGGAACCACTATCTCCTTATCATCAAGACTACTGTCAATATCTTTCAGAGCTAGTGGTGCAAATCGATTGGCTCGACGCATACAACTCACAGTGCCGCCCTTGAGCAGAAAGTATGTGATGAGGTGCAGGGTTGATGATGTCTTGTCGGTATCAGTGATCTCGTAACAATTGATGTCACCATTGTCATTTTCGAAGGATTCAACCAGCTTTTGGCAAGCCAGCAAGGCCCGGGTCTCTGCTTCAGCCGTATATCCATATTTCTCATAAACTTGAGCGCCTGCCGACAGAGCTGCCCCCCAAATCAATCCGCATTGATAACCATGTTGCTTGATTCCGCCCACGAAAGGGATGGTTGCCCGTTCTTCATGCGCCATCGGTTTGTCATAGGCACGGTCCAGAACATGGATCAGGGTTTCAGAACAACCACCGAGACTGAAAAAAGCTTTGGCGGTTTTGAATTTAGAGATTGTCTTGGGCGTTTCAGACATGGTCGGCTCCTACACCTTTGATATGGCTATCTAGAAAGAGTCAGAGATCACTGATCAAATGTCAGTCTTATTTACTGAGGGAGATACCTGCTCCCCAATGAGTTCAATGGCGCGCATGAGTTGGCTGTGGGTGAGATCGGCATTATCCATTTGAAAAGTGAATCGTGACACGCCACCTAGTGCCTCACTATGCCGTATGATTTTCTCAGCCACCTCTTCCGGATCGCCCACGACCAAAGCACCTGTCGGTCCGACCTGGGCATCAAAACGAGACTGACTCACCGGTGGCCAGCCCCGCTCTTTGCCAATCTTTGTAAAGGTCTCAGCATAGCCTGGGTAGTATTCCTCACGAGCCGTTTCACTGGTTTCACCCACATAGCCCAGAGAGTGGAGGCCGAGCCTCAATTTCTCAGCATGACCCGCTTTTTCACCGGCTTCTCGGTAGAGATCAACCAGAGGCCGGAAGCGATGGGTTTCGCCACCGATGACCGCCAGCATGAGAGGCAAGCCCAGCTCACCGGCGCGGACAAACGATGCAGGGGTTCCTCCTACACCCAACCAGATAGGCAATGAATTCTGAATTGGCCGGGGGAAGATGGCTTGATCCTTCAGCGCAGGTCTAAACCTGCCAGACCAGTTGACGATCTCTTGATCTCGTATCTGGAGCAGGAGGTCTAGCTTCTCTTTGAATAGAGCGTCATAATCCTGGAGCTCTAGACCAAACAGGGGAAATGATTCAGTGAATGAGCCTCTGCCAACTGTGATCTCTGCCCGACCTTTTGAAATGAGATCCAAGGTGGCAAAATTTTGAAATACCCGCACTGGATCAGCAGCACTGAGTACAGTCACGGCACTGGTAAGTTTGATGGTGGTTGTTCTGGCAGCCGCTGCTGCCAGAATAACGGTATTTGCTGAATCCAGGAATTCTCGTCGATAATGTTCGCCAATCCCGAAGACATCCAGCCCCACTTTATCGGCAAAGACCATCCGATCCAGCAATTCTGACAGGGCCTGGGCATTATTCTCTGGTGATCGAGCGGTCCCCGATGCGGCGGCAAAACTATCTATTCCAATTTCCATCTCATTCTCCATTTGGCAATAGTATAGCAATAATTGGAAAATATGGGGTGAAAAGTTGGGCTGCCTGGACAACAGTTACTCTTGGTATAGCGATTACGTTTTTATGGTGGAAATACCCATCGATTTCATGATTGGACAAACTTTGGTTATCCCCGTTTTAAAAAGAATGGGACCAGTACGGCAATAGGAATCAGTGCCATCCATAACAGAAAACTTTTATCAATAAAGGCGTATATAACCTCAGCCAATGCTAGGGTACCCAGTGTGATACTGATGATACTATCTAGCTGACCTACATTTTGTTCTTGAGACATTCGGACCTCTGCTTTCTCCTTTTTGAAAGTGGGTCGGTTGTACCCCATTTATTGGTTCTCAAATCTTAGCGATTACCAGCATAAAATAACTGAGGCTTCTCCAAGATGTTAGAGCCCTAAGGGTCAATGTTCAACCTGCGTTAGACAAGTGAAATCAAGAGTATGGAAGGTTGCAACTGCTGAAGACCAGCTTTGCTTTCAAAACCAACCTCAATAATTCCCCACAGGATCAAAAATGCCACGACTGAATTCACTTTTAATGGCATGGAACATGCATTTGCAGGTTTCGATTAAACGAATGATGATAATTTTAGGAATATTTATAAAATAACCGAAAAACAACGCCGCCGTATCAATATTTATGTTCTCTTTAGAACCAGTGCCTTCATAGCTCTCACAGCTATCATGATTCTGAGTATGAGATAGACCTCCGGCAAAAACTAGATCCCATATAAGCTCGAATCAGCCACCTCAGGAATGGGGTGACACTGCTTCTGTGCACCCTGAATTTGTGCAAACAGGTAGATCCCATTAGATCGATGGAGCAGTCTTGCACAGGCTATAGGTGGCCATTCTTCTTTGAAAATAACTTTGTTAATCAGATACAGCAGATCCCTTCCCTCGGATCTTCAGATTGGAATATGTGTTGGTATTGAAAAGCATCCTGCTATTTTAGCAGCATGTTCAAGTATTGGAGAAATAAGGTTAATCTTCCATTATCGGTCCTGCTCCTGGTCTATTCTTTCCTAGCCTTCGGACACCTGGGGCATGCTCACATTTATGGTCAGGCAGATCCCGGGTTCTGTACTACTCAATGCACAAACCTTGGGCATCACGATGTCAAGCCACTTTGCAAGGGCTTCCCCTTAAATCTTACACTGGGTGTGGTGACTGATCACCTGAATGCTGGCAGTGATGGCATCTGTTCCCATGAGAACCCCCAAATCGATGAGTCGAAAATCTTCGATTCTGAGCATGTATTCTGGGACCTTTCCCGCGCTCCACCTGTTTGACCCTCCTTCATTAGCTCCACGTAAAATTGTTCACCTGTCATTCACAATGAGGAATTTGTAATGCGAATAAAATGTATATCTATACTCCTGCTGATCTTCGGGGCCGTTTCGGCCCAAACAACGGTAAATCCTGATATCAGCGTGATTGGAGAGTTGGGCTTGAGTTATGAGGATGATGTCTTTGGCATGAATGCCTCAAGTGTTGAGTTGGCCATTCAGGGCTATGTTAACCCCTATGCACGGGCAGATGTCTATTTGCACAAGCACATGGATGATGAACCCATTGAATTGGAAGAAGCTGTGCTAACCATCGAACGGGGACTCCCATTAGGATTGGCCTTAAGAGCTGGAAAGTTCCGACCAGGCTTTGGAAAGATCAATGGAGAACACATGCACTTAGCTCCCTACATTCTGATACCTGAACCTGTTGCTCAAATACTGGGTGAGGAAAAATGGGCTTCTGCTGGATTGGAAGTCAAATGGCTTTTGCCACTGCCGTGGTATAGTGACCTTGCCCTTGCCTATCTTCAGGATGGTATTACAGCCGGAGCACACCATTATGACGCTGATGAACATGAGCATGTAGAGGATTCAACACCGGCACTTTCTACTAGACTCTCCATGTTCTTTGACCTCGGTACTGTCTCTCACCTCGAATTGGGAGCCAGCTATTATCAGGTCTCTGAAAAACCTGAGCAAAATATGCTGGGGATCGATCTGAAATATAAGTGGAGACCGGATAAATACACCACGCTTGACTGGCAAACTGAACTTTTCCGAAGGAGCGCTTATACGCATCTGGATGAGGGTGAGGAGGAGGACAACCCCGAGGTCATTGCTATCTACAGCATGTTGGATTTCCAATTCAAAAAAAGATGGAATGCAGGGTTTATCGCAGACTATTCCTCATCTCTTGATGATGAGAACTATCAGTCCAACGGTCTGTTCTTCGGCTATAGTCCAGCAGAAGAAACCACGGTTTTCCGCATGTTTTTCAAGCAGGAAAATCATGGTAACGAACCAGCTACTCTCAAAGTCGAGGGGCAGTTACTCTGGTCTTTGGGACCTCACAAAGCTCACCAATTTTAAGGTCATGACTATGTATATACGTATCCTATTCATTCTTACCCTGGCTGTGGGTCTTCAGGCAAAGATCAACATTGTTGCATCAACAACTGACTTGGCGGATATCGCCTCCCAGATCGGCGGGGAAGAAGTCACAACCCTCAGTATCGCTAGAGGTTCTCAAGACCCACATTACATAGAAGTATTGCCCTCCTTTATGTTCAAGGTTAGGCGTGCAGATGTTTATCTCAAGGTTGGGATGGAACTCGACCAATGGGCAGACCAGATCATTGCTGGTTCTCGGAATCGCAAACTGCAGGTGATAGACTGCTCGGCGAATATCAATCCCGTTGAAGTTCCAACGGGGAAGGTGGACGCTAGCATGGGGGATATTCACCCCCACGGGAATCCTCATTATTGGCTGAATCCTGAGAATGGTAGAGAGGTGGCCCGAACCATCGCAGCCAGTCTCATAGCTAGGGATCCAGCTCATGCCGATCTGTTTCAAAAAAATCTGGCTGAGTTCGAAGCGTCTCTTACCACTTTGGAGGCTATTTGGGATGTGGATTACGCAGATCTGCGAGGCCAATCATTGATCTACTACCACAATACGTGGCCCTATTTCAACCAATATTTTGGATTGACTTCAAGTGCTTTTGTTGAACCCAAACCGGGCATCATGCCCACGCCAAATCACTTGGATAATCTGATACACCTGATCCAAGGGCAGAATATCTCTGTGATTGCCATGGAACCCTACTTTAGTAGAACAGCACCAGAATTTTTGGCAAGGAAAACGGGTGTTACCATTGTTCAATTAGCCCAATCGGTGGGTGCCAGAAAAGGAGTGGACAGCTATCAGGAGATGTTGGCCTACAATTTAGAGGCGATTCAGAGGGGTCTTCAGCCATGATTGGGGATTACCTGAGCCTGATGCTCTGGCCTCTGTTGGCAGCTTTTGTCCTCACAGGGATCCACGTCTATCTGGGCTTACATGTGGTGACCAGAGGTGTGATCTTTGTAGATCTAGCCCTAGCACAAGTTGCAGCACTAGGGATGGCGACAGGCGTCCTCATGGGCTTGTCTGATGGTACGGTCGCAATGTACTTGCTGGCTTTGGGATTCACTTTTCTGGGGGCGGCACTTTTCGCATTTACCCGGTCTCTAACTAAGACTGTGAGTCAGGAAGCCATAATCGGGATCACGTATGCGGTGTCAGCTGCTGTGATGATCATTCTCTTCTCAAAATCTTCAGAAGGTGCCGAGCATCTCAATCATCTCCTTGTTGGCTCCATCTTATACGTAACACCGACAATTGTGCTTAAAACCTTTGTCCTATATGTGGTGATTGGGACCTTCCACTGGGTATTCCGCAAGCAATTCATGCAAAGCTCGGATATTATTAAGAAGGATAATCAAAAACAATTGAATATCCGGCTCTGGGATTTCCTCTTCTACATGACCTTCGGATTTGTGGTGACATCATCTGTGCAAATTGCCGGTGTGTTCCTTGTGTTTTCTTTTTTGATCATTCCAGCTACCGCAGCTCTACTCTTTGTAAAGGGGGTCCAGAATCGCCTACTGTTCGGATGGAGCTTTGGTGTTGTTGGGAGTTTGCTGGGGATGATCGTTTCTGTCCTCTTAGATATTCCCACGGGAGCGACCATTGTAGCTTGTTTTGGTGCACTACTTATTGTGAGCAGTATTGTCAGGAGTTTAATGCCCAAAAATTGACAGTTGATTCATTCAAGTCGATATACCTGATTGCTGTTGGTAATCTCAAAATTGCTTCATAATCGATTGACTCTCAGAATCAAGCCCTCCACTGGGAAGAATTTGGTGCGAAATCCCCCAAAGGAAAGACCGCTCAGATCTATGTCATAGGGCTTCGCCAGGAGCCGTTGATCGGCGCTGATTCCTGATCGTAACTCGACACTGTTTATGAGTGGCGAGCGCAGGGTTATTGCGTGGCCGAGACCATCCCGAAGTCGACCACTCTGATATGACACCTCTTTCATTTGATCAAGTCGTCAAATCAGGCTTCAACTCTGCAAATACTGATGGTTCAGCATTCTGCTAAGAATTAGATTGGTTCAATGTCCGTTTTAAAGAATATTCGTGTTCACGTCGTCGATGATGATACAAGCACCCTCCTGACCCTCAAATACTTTCTGGAAGAATACAAGGCCATCGTCAAGACCTTTGAATCCAGTAAAACCGCATTGCATGAAATCATTGAAGACAAGCCTGAACTGGTGATCCTGGATCTCATGATGCCTGAACTGGATGGCATGGATATGATCCGATTATTGAGACAGGAACCGGGATTAGAGGATTTGAAGATTGTGATCTTCTCAGGGAAACCCTATGAGCAAGATAAACAACGTGCTCTGGCTTTTGGTGCCGATGGGTACATTACCAAACCCCTGTTGGATGAAGAATTCATTCGAATCGTCGAAGGCATTCTAGAAGAAAAAATCGAACTGACCTACTGGGGGGTTCGGGGAACGTTACCGGTCCCAGGTGAGGGCAGTTTAAAATACGGTGGAAACACAAACTGCTTGTCTCTCAAGTTTCCCAAAGAGAATCTATTTATCTTTGACGCCGGGACAGGAATCAAGCAGCTTTCAGACGAACTCATGGCCAGGAAACAGTCAAGTCTTAGCGCAAAAATTCTGATTTCTCATCCTCACTGGGATCATATCAACGCCCTGCCGTTCTT
>Ga0222628_1000522_pt1 | contig 15720 bp, 30 predicted proteins | sample AntAcemetageno95_FD_179860 | JGI IMG/M metagenome (GOLD analysis project Ga0222628, IMG submission 179860) | Saline water microbial communities from Ace Lake, Antarctica - #95 | ecosystem: Environmental > Aquatic > Non-marine Saline and Alkaline > Saline | place: Antarctica: Ace Lake | collected...
GAGGTTCGATTCTTCAAAATTTCTATATGCTTATATTGTAAAGAGAAATGGAACATTAGAAGATGATGGTGCAAATGAGGTGTATTTGGATTTAAGAGGTAAACTAGACAAAGCATTATAATAATAGGCATGAGATATTTAACTAGGTATAAAATATTTGAGGATAAACAGGATATAGATTCTATATGTAGAAGGTATAGTATTCTCAATTATACAATTGGTTCTGATGGTGGTATAGATGTTGATGGTGATGTTTATTTATTCAATAGAGGGTTATCTGTTTTACCATTAAAATTTGCTAAAGTTAGTGGTCATTTTAATTGTTCTAGTAATGAATTAACCAGTCTTGAAGGTGTACCATCAGAAGTAGGTGGTAGTTTTATTTGTGGTAGTAATCAATTAACCAGTCTTGAAGGTGTACCAACAAAAGTAGTTGGTAGTTTTAATTGTTCTGATAATGAACAAGTTTGGAACATAGTCCAGATAAAGTAAGCAGTTCTTTTTATTGTAGTTATAATCAAATAACAAGCCTCGAACATTGTCCTCACCAAGTAGGTGGTGAATTTTCTTGTCATAATAATCCAGTCAATTCTATAGTTGATAATTTTATAAGGAGTTATAGAAAGAATGAATTTATTGAGTTATTTAATTATACTGATATTATACAAGATGATACCATTATTACTTGGTTTTATGAAGAGATTGCTCATAAACTACCTACTGATAGTAGGATTGAAAAACATTATACAATAGTTAGATAATATTATTCATTATTATCCTCTATCATCTTATAAGGTAATCTATCTATTTTGCGAATTTTACCATCTTCCGTAACTTGTACGACCACTAGTAAACTATCTTTATCAACTAAGACAAATACTTCACCTATATCATCATTATTAGAGTGTTGTCGCCATATTGAATTACCCAAAGGTGTTACAAGTTCTCGTCTTCCCTCAGGAGTGCTACATGATATTACGATAAACGCAATAAAGATGATACTAATAAACAATTTAATTTTTTCATAGTTTCATATATTTATTTTACTGTTACATTTTTGTCCCAAAATTTTACTGAGGAAAAGTAAGCTGTTCTATCTAATTTAACTCCAGATCCACCTTCATCAATACCTAATGCGTTTCTTAACATAGTTTCTGGTTTCATTGGTTCTTCGTCTGGATGACTTTGGCCAAGAATTGCAACTACTCCCCATTCTGCATCAAATGATTCTGGTTCGATAGGTTTATCCTTATCCATCGGATAATCTCTTAAAGTAAGTGTGGATGCCCATACTTCATACTTTCCCATATATTCAACACGGGCTTCTTTATCAATCTGTTCTTTATCATATAAAACAAAGACTAACCACTCAGCAACTGGCTTATCTACTGGTAAGTCTAACCAACGACTAAACATAGGTAATTCACTATCTCTACGTGCAAAGTAACCACTACGAATATATTGGTGGTTTGATTCTGTGATTGGCATTGAACCAACTCTTGCTTTTGTGAAGTTTTTAACTGCTACTAATTTACAAAATGGTGCATAACCATCATGAACTTTCACACCTATAATTCCATTTGATTTTTCAGAAGTCATAAAGTCATCTTTCTGGGTTTTATCCATACAGATGCCAAGTTTGTTTATATGTTTTTCAACTTGTTCTTTTGTCTTATCTAAGATTTTAGTTCCGCCAAAATCTTTATCAAAGTGTCTATGCCCAAATTCTGTTATTTTAATTTTTCCCATATTTTTCCCATAATTTTATTAATTCGATATTTTCTTTTTTGATATATTCTAAGACTTTAGCTTTTTTGCGGTCTAGTTCTAATTTATCCTTATCATAATCCTCATCACCACCAAATCCACTAAGTTTTTAAATTCCCCTGAGAGTTCTATCTCTGCCTTTATTAAATCCAGGGATGAGGGGATAAGATCCAGCCCCTTAGTTACCTCTATAGGGAGTAAACTCTCTTTGCCTGTAATAGGCTCTACTATCTTTAAAAACGCATCTATAAACAAATCTTTATCTACTGGGTTTTTAATATTGTGAGCTGTGATAATAACCTCCTCTAAAAAGTCCTCTAAATGTTTAGAGCTTAATACTTCGTTGGTTCCCTGTCTCTCTATATATTCATTAAGAATCCCCTGGAGTCTATACTCATAACCTTTTACGGCCTTACTAATAGTCTTTAAGCATCTCTATCGCCTCATGAAGATTCTCAATTGATTGATCTAATCTTACCTCACCAGTAAGCATATTTAACTTAAAGGTATAGCGGGACACACCAGGAACATTGATAAACATTATCATCATCATATATTACATATTCATCGTGATGTGAATAGGTATAACCCATAATAAGTTCACTTATATTCTTAGCGTGTTCTTTTGATAGGAAGGTTTTCCTTTTATCATAGGGTATTGTATCATGTGGTATTTTCATCATACGACAAAGATACGGAAAATAATTTAATAAGCCTAGTATTTTTAACTTTAAATATTATAATATATAACTATATGAAATATTTATACTACATCACTCAAGAAAAATTTGTCTCTAATATAATTGCTAATGGGTTAAAGAAAGGTTTGATATTTTTAACAAATGATGTGGGAAAAACATTATCATCAACAGAGTTTCTTAACCAAGGAAAAAACCTTTTCATATTAAAGATAAATATTGAAGGTTTAGAAATTGAAAACGAAAATGAAATATATATTTGTAGAACTTATATAGATTTTAATCGAATTGAAGTTGTTGCCTGTGAATTTTAACTTAAAAGTTTAAACGAGCGGTTGAGGATTTCATTACGAACGAAACCATTTCAACATATTCAAAACCTTTTTTTGCACTTACCTCATAGTTAAAAACCATCACAGGATAGTTGTTTGTGGGATCGACACTACCATTTTGTGATATTAATTTCCACCCTAATGCTTCTGCCATAGGTTTTAAAGTAGTTTCATAATTGTTGGGTAAATCACCACCATAATTATGCGTAAAATTATCCAAATGAAGACTTATAGATATTTTCATATTATTATTATTATTATTATTATTTTTATTATAATGCTTTATACACTCTCATCATATGTGGCACACATCGTTTTTCATCACGATATACAAGATTACCATAAGCATCTTCAACGTGTATCTGTGATTTCTCAACCAAATTTCTGTCTATCAATTCATCAATAATATGGTCGAACGGAATCCAGTGATGTGGATTTATTTCAACTTTACTTTCTCTATTACTTGGTAGTTTTCTATGTGGCCCACACTCTACGTATTTTACTTCAGCTTTATATTTTTTGTTAAAGTATGCAGATATTACTTTTCCCATAGATGCACCTGTTAAGCCGTATAATGGTTGACACAATTTCATTACTGCGATAAATTCTGTTAATTCATTATCATCAAATTCAATAGTTCTTTTCATAGTTTGTTTTTATATGGTAGTAAAGATACGTAAAATAATTGGTTTAATCTTCAAATTTTAACTTTATGTAAATTATATATATACTGTAATGAGATATTTAACCAGGTATAAAATATATGAGGATAAACAGGATGATGATGATATAGATTCTATATGTAGAAAGCATGGTATAACTAATTATACAATAAATAGTGATGGTACTATTGATGTTGATGGTGATGTTGATCTCTATAATAGACAGTTAGTTAAATTACCATTAAAGTTTGGTAAAGTCAGTGGGTCATTTTATTGTTTTGGTAATAAATTAACTAGTCTTGAAGGTGCACCAGATAAAGTAGGAGGTCATTTTAATTGTTATAACAACCAATTAACAAGTCTGAAACATTGCCCATCAGAAGTAGATGGTGATTTTAATTGTTCTGAAAATAAATTGGTAAGTCTGGAACATTCCCCTTCTGAAATAGGTGGTCGTTTTAATTGTTCCTTTAATAAATTAACCAGTCTGGAACATTACCCATCAAAAGTAGGAGGTCATTTTACTTGTTCTTATAATCCAATTGACACAATTGTATATCCTTTTAAAAATTATAATAATTTGATAGAGTTATTTAATGATACAGATATTGTACAAGGTGATAAAGTTATTTATGATAGGCTTACCTGGTTTTATGAAGAGATTGAGGTATTTTTACCTGATATAAAAGAGATTGAAAAATATTATACAATAGTTAGATGATGAAATATTTAAACAGTTATAAAAAAATATATGAGAGTAAACAGGATATAGATATGTAAGAAATGTGGTATAACCAATTATACGATAAATAGTGATGGTGTCATAGATGTCGATGGTGATGTTGATTTACGATACTATGATAATTTAAAAGAACTACCATTAAAGTTTGGTAAAGTTACCGGTAATTTTAATTGTGGTGGTAATAAATTAACTAATTTAGAAGGTTGTCCATCAGAAGTAGGAGGTAATTTTCATTGTGATAATAATAACTTGACCTCATTATCGGGAGGACCAGAATCTGTATCTGTTAGTTTCAACTGCTATAATAATAAATTGACCTCATTATCAGGTGGTCCATCTGAAGTAGGTTTTAGTTTTGTGTGTTATGGAAATCATTTAACTAATTTAGAGGGTTCACCTAAAACCATCGCTTATGATTTTCATTGTGGTCAAAATGAATTGACTTCATTATCTGGTTGTCCTCAAGAAATAGGTGGTTATTTTAATTGTCAAATAAATAAATTAACTAGTTTAAAAGGTGGGCCTATTTCTGTAGGTGGTGATTTTCATAGTAGTAATAATATTTTTAAAAATCTGGAACATTGTCCTAAACGAGTCGGTGGTAATTTTTATTGTTCTTATAATAAATTAACTTCTTTAGAACACATGACTTGTCAAATAGATGGTCGGTTTTATTGTTATTATAATCCTATTTATTCAATTTTAAATCCTATTTTCGAAGTCCGTCAACGTATGCGTGGAAGAGATATTAATAATTTTATAGAGTTATTTAATGACACTGATATTATACAAGATGATAAAATAATATTCGATCGTTTAAAATGGTTCTATGAAGAAATAGGGATGACTTTAACTAATCGTAATATACAACAAATAGATAAATATTATACAATAGTAAGATGATGATGAGAGGAAATACGATGGGGTATTATCGCATTAATTCATATGTATAATCTAATTTCCTCTCATCACCATTTTTACCAGCTGTTTACGAATCGAATTTTGTGTACTCCTTCTGGTATTTCAGAAACAATTATTTCAAACCCATCAATATCATCATCTCTATATACATGCTTTGGTATTTTAATTTCTAATTTTTCTTCCAAAAGATATTCTTCTGGGTATTTACAATTGAAATATTCGGCAGTCTCTTTTGGTAATTCTGAAACACCTGCTCCGATACAAGCTATTAATACCTTTGAGTGTTTCTTATAATCTTTATTTTCAGGTGAAACAAAACCTGTAATTCTTGTTGACATTCCCATATTGTTTATTGTGCCACCGGCATAGGGTTAAAATTCTTTTTTTTGCTGTCGAAAATACAATCGTTTTTTGGAGGGTTAAAAACATGTTGAAACTTTTGTGAAAATTATCCATTTTTGAGCGGTTAAAATATTAATTTTGAACAAAAATTATATAACCGCTAACTTGATAGTTTATGCAAAAGAAAATTAAATCAGCACTAGTTTCTGTTTTTCACAAAGAAGGATTAGACGTAATTGTTAAATGTCTAAATGATCATGGAGTTAAGATTTATTCAACGGGGGGCCGAGGGGTACTAAAGATACGGAAAATAATTCATTATATTTTATAATACTTGTACCAGGGTATGTAAATGGGTTTAATGTTACTTCCGATGCATCATGATATATAACACCATCTATACTAAATCTATTTGCAGGAGGAGATACTAGTGTATTTGTTGAACTATCCCAATATAAATATCTTATATTTTCTTCTGGATTCATTGATCCAAAACCTGCTTTTGAATCATATCCTTGTTTAATTCCATCTTTACTAACACCAACTGTCATTACTCCTTCATAAGACCAGTTATTAACCACTGTTGTTAATGAACCATTTGTGTATGTTAATATATGATATGGTTGTATCAACACACCAGTATAGCCAGATCCACCTGATTTATTATCTAAATAAGTTAAATTCCCATCCATTTCTTCGATGGTTAGTTTACTTTCTTTATCACCTCTTAATATTAATCCCATAATTTAGTATTTATTTTATCTATATATAAAATATAAATAATTGATATATTTTACGTTATCTAAATTTTTCTTTTAATATATAGGATATAAAAATATAGTATACAAATATGATTGTTAGTGAATATTCCGATTTTTTAAATGAATCAAAATTTGATAGTATTTTAAATGAGTCTGTGATTTATTTATCACCTACATTTAATAGAGTATTAACCAAGATAGATAATAAGATTGCTAAAGATTTATTAGCAATTGATACAACTGAAATTAAGCCAGATATTACTTTCGTTAATATTGAAGCAAGGGCAGTTGATGGTTATATTACATTCATAACGATGGCTAATGCTTGGGGAAAGATAAAAACTAAATCACCACAGGTTGAATATATAACAGGTACTGAACATAATGCAAAAGATAGAAGTGATGTGGCGAAAGAAATATTTAAGCAAGATCATGCTAACGTATATTCACAATCACGTAACCCATTGAAAATAGGTAAATTTGTAAATAAGATATTACCGGGTAAATATAATGCTAGTGAGATTGAGAAGTTTACTAATGAATTTAAAGCAATGATAGAAAACACTGGGGAAAAATTCAGTATTGTAGAAGGTGATGATATTGCGTATTGGTACAAAGGAAAAACTTATGCAAGTGGTGGTGGTAATTTAAATGGTTCATGTATGAGAAACCGAGATGCTTCCGTTTTCAAGATATACACACATAACCCACAGGTATGTAAAATGCTTATCTTAGTTGAAGATGATAAATTATTAGGTAGAGCTATCATATGGAAAGTTGATTCAAGTGGTGATAAAGATTTTGAATATTTTATGGATAGAGTTTATACGACTAAAGATTCTAATGTAATAAAATTTAAAGTTTACGCTAAGGAGCAGGGTTGGGCACATAAAACTCATAATAATTACACAACATATGGAAATATTACTTATAAAGGAGAGGAATATGTAGATAGTATAGTTGTTCAGTTGGGTAAACTTACTAAAGAAGGTTATTATTATAATAATTATCCATATATGGATACATTTAGGAGATATGATCCAGAAACTGGTAAACTATATAATGATGCCATTGATGAAAATGATGGTGAATACATTTTAGCTGACACAAGTGGTGGTTTTGAAGAAGTAGGTTCTGGAGTTTATTCGGATTGGCATGGTTGTAATATTAATGAGGATGATGCGGTTTATTCGGATTGGGCAGATAGTTATTTGCGTAGTGATGAGTCGGTATATGTTGATGGTGAATATTTCCCAGAAGATTGTGATGCTCTTGTTTATTCAGATTATGAAGATGAACATTTATTTAGAGACAATGCTAATTGGACTGATGTATATGATTCTTATATACACTCTGATTCATGTATTACACTTATTACTGATGTTGATTCAAGTGGTGATATTACTATAGGAGATGATTATTATCATGAAAATGATAGTGATATATTAAAGTTACATCGTTTTAGAAGGGGACAAACAAGTGAATTATATTCTAATAGAAAATGGTATAAAGTATTATCTGAAATAAATGGTGATTGGAAATATCACAATACGCTAAAGGCTTTATTTACAACTAATTTTAAGGATGAAATTATTTTAAAGGAATTTAGACAAAAGGTATATAAAGTTATCTATAGAGGCCCAATTGAGGGTGTTGAAGATGTATATTTAAGTGAGGGTGATGCTTCTTTACTTGGTGAAGAAATCGAAAAATCCTCTAGGTTAGTTGATAAATTTGATTATCATGATGGTCTTGATAAAGTTTTAATATTAAAACTTTATGCAAAATTGAATTCTTTAATTGAGAAGGAGAAAAAAGATAATGGTGTTATAAATAACCTGAAATTGATTAATTATATTGAAAGACTTAGTGAACTTGAAAATGGTTTATTTGTTAATATTAGTGATTATGATGATGATAGTTTAAAAGATGAAGATGATAAGTAATGAGACATTTAAACGGTTATAAAATATTTGAGTCTAAGGCAGAGATAGATTCTATCTGTAGACAATATGGTATAAGAAATTATACAATAGGTGAAGATGGATTAATTGATGTTGATGGTCTTGTTAATTTATCTAGAAATTCAGTTAATACATTTCCTTTAAAGTTTGGTACAGTTACTGGTTCTTTCTATTGTAGTCATAATGAGTTAACTTCTTTATCCGGTTGCCCATCAAAAGTAGGTGGAGATTTTGTTTGTCAAAATAATAAATTAACCAATCTTGAATATTCCCCTCAATATGTAGGTGAAGATTTTCATTGTGCTGATAACAAATTAACTTCGTTATCTGGTGCACTTAAAACAATAGATGGTGATTTTTTCTGCAATAATAATAAATTAACTAGTTTAGAAGGGGGACCTACAACAGTAAATGGTAGTCTTTATTGTTATAATAATAAAATAACATCTTTATATGGATTACCTGAAATCGCTAATAGCTTTTACTGTAATTCTAATCCTATTTTTTCACTTGTATATCCTTTTATAGATATTAAAAATCGTAATAATTTTATTGAATTATTCAATGATACTGATATTATACAAGGAGACAAAGTTATATATGATAGGTTGATTTGGTTTTATGAAGAGATTGGTTTAGATGGTATAAATATTGATGATATAGATAAATATTATACGATAATAAGATGATGATGAAACATTTAAACGGGTATAAAATATTCGAAGATAAGCATATGACTGATTATATATGTTTAACACATAGTATTAAAAATTATACTATTGGTAGTGATGGTATCATAGATGTTGATGGTGATCTTAACTTATCTTTTAAAGGTTTAGAAAAATTACCTTTAAATTTTGGTGAAGTGCGTGGTGATTTTAATTGTAGTAATAATCAATTACTTACTTTAGAAGGATCACCTAAAAAAATATCCGGTTCATTTTACTGTAATAAAAATAGGTTAAGAAGTTTAAAAGGAGGGCCAGAAGAACCAGTAGATTTTATGACATGTGCTGGTAATAATTTAATAAATTTAGAAGGAATGCCAAGAGTTGAAAATGGTTTTAATTGTATAAGAAATCGTTTATTATCATTAGAAGGATATAACTATGTGGGTGGCAATATTGATATTTATCAAAACCCGATTCATGAGATTATATTACCGTTTATTGAGGGGCATAGAGATAAAAATGACTTAATAGAATTATTTAATCACTGTGATATAATACAAGGTAATAGATTAATTGTATCAAGACTTCAATGGTTTTATGAAGAAATTGGAGTTGATATTAAAGTTAATAGTTACTTCTGGCGAGAAATTAGAAGGAAATATTTAATAGTTGAATAATTTAATTATCATACCATAACCCATCAAATACTTTCCCACTTACATTATTTTTAATATTGAAATGTATAGCCTATTTTTAGATCCATAATATTAAATATTTAATAGGTTATGGTCACTTGCAATCTTCTTCATCTTCTTATAGTTCTTTATAATTTTATTGAAACTTGCGATTGCTTGTCTATCTTCATTTTCGAGGTCGCCTAGTTGTATAATATTGAATCTATCTGTATGTAAAGTCACATTGGGTTCGAGTAAATCTTTTAAGTCTATGGAGAAGAGTGATTCTACTCTATGTAGTTCTACTAGGGTAAAATCTGTTTCAGATTCTAATTTAGCTTTCAAATCAAGTATTTGTAGTTTAAGGAAGTCGGCTAACTGATTGATAGCCAAATTATTAAGGTACATATAATGTCTTATGTTACCTGCGATTACTTTATTTATTTCATTCATTATTATAATAATTTTAATAGTTGGTATATAGCAATGGTTAAAATCCCGAAGATGATGTATATATCAAGTAAGAAGGTTAGCACATTAAAAGTTGCTACATCTTTCCCTCTAAGCCAATATGTTATTAAAAATAATTTTCTCCAGTTCATAATATTTATTTTTCTTGTTCTATTAATTCTACAATCTCTTTAGCCTTCTCAATTATTTCATCTTTGAGGATATGGTCTACATTGTTATACAATAGTAAATCCACTATCTTACCAGCAACTAGTTCTACTTTTTTATCCATTATCTCAAGGGCTTTGATTTTACTAGCCGTAATTTTTATCTTATTATTAATTATATCATTAATTATATTTACATCTTCAACAACGTTCCAATGTTGTGTCTCACCATTATCATCACTAGTAAGCATTATTTTGTGTGTTTTCATATATTATTTTATTTTTCTAATGTGGTATAAAATTGTTGTTAAACCCTCTTGTATTCCATCAATATCTTCTTCATATACTGTTGATTCTAACATATTGAACATATTATCCATTGAGGAATGATGACTTGGGCTACTAATATCATTAGTGTTTTCCCAGAATGATAATTCGGTTTTAATTATATCTAAAATTTCTTGTTGCTTTACGTTTGTTTTCATACTTATTATATTTCAAGTAAGAGTAATTGTTGGACTCTACATATCACTAATGATAACTCTCTGAGTCTTATTTCTATTTCATCTGTTCGTTTTAACTCTTTAAGGTATTCTTCTCTTTCTATGAGATCTTTATATAGTTCTTTCATATTTATTTAGTTATTATTTTGTATATAAAATTGCTCGTAGTTTTTTATTTAGTGGTATCACATCACTCATATATTTAACTGGTCTATGTGCATTTTCTTCAGTTGCTATGATTCTATCATAAGTATCTTTCTCACATTCTATCAGCTCATTTGTGTTTATATTACCATTCACATGTCTTGATGTATATGAATGGTGGTAAAAATAGCGTTCTCTCGCACCATATAAAAGTAATAGTCTACGCAATATATCATTTGTTGTGAGTGTACCATTTGACACATCTTCTAAAATCTTTATTTCAAATTCTTTTTTATTAACCATAATTATTTTTTTACTAGTGACCATTTCTTTGCTGATGGGAATTTCTTTCTATACATAACTTTAACTCTCATCTGTATAAGTTCTTGGATCATTGAATCATCCATCCATTTATAATCGAGGTCGCTTCTAGTCTCACAAATTATTTCAGCTTCTTTATCTAATAGGAATATGTGTCCATGTTTAAATTCATAGAACCACTTTTTAAATTTTTCTAATCTTGTCATAGTAATAGTTTCTTTCTTACATTTATGTGTGTTTACATATCTAGCGCCACACTTATTACACCTTTTCCATTTATAGTTTCCTAATCTCATAATCCTTTAAAGTGTTTTAGTTTCTTTATTATACCATTTAACAAATTCAAGAACACAGATATAAATCATATCTTTCTTGCTTATGTTTTGTTCAGTATTTTTTATTGTCTTGTCTCATTCATAAAACCGCATTTAACTAAATAATCAATATAAATATTATATGTTTTGCCATATTTTCTTCTTAATATTGATGACCATACGATTTTATTTTATTTGTTTAAGGCAATTTATATCTTTACTATTTTTTTTATAATTATATTATTTTTCTTAATTAATTTTACATAATAATGTCCATTTGATATATTTTCTATATTGATATTATCACAATCGTAAAATTCTTTTATCATATTACCATTTATATTATATAATTCTATTTTTTCCATATTATCGTACACATATAAAAAACCTGTAGTTGGATTCGGAAATATTGTAAAATCTTCATCATTTTCATTTTCTATATTGGAATTAGAAACGATATACGTTTTTATTACATTTGTATAATGGTAATCTTCACTACAAGTATTTGAGACAATTGATATTATCAAACCATCATTACTTATAGACACAGTATTCCAACAACCATTACAATAATATTCATCACCAGTCTCGATAGGTACGAACTCACATATTAATGAATTTTGAATCCAAGTATCCGTCTCATTGTCATAATCAAATACATAAAAATTACAATTTGAATAATCTTCTTTTTTTGCAATAATTCGTTGTCCTGTGGAATCCATACTTGATGAATTGAAGCCCAAAGTAAATTCAATTGAATTACCCATTTGTTCCCAAACACCATCAACATATTCATAAAAAAATGTAACATTTGTGTCACAGATACCTATTATATTTCCAAAATAATTAAAATTTATACTATAAATCTCAGTATTAGTATCAATTATTCCAATATTTGTCCAATTCGTATCATATTCATAAATGGTAACAAATCCATTAGATCTTGTTTCTATTGCTATAATATCACCATTATAATTAATATCCAAATGTTGTCCATCCAAAGATTCTGCAAATATAGTTGAACCTTTTTGTTCCCATTGAGTTTGATTATATTTATATACCTTTATTTCACCATTATCCTCCATGTCGGAGGCAGAAATAATATTATTACCATCATTACTAATTTTTAAATAATAACAGGCATCTTCTATAAGAATTTCATCACCTCTTTGTCCCCAAACATTATCAATATTTTCGAATACTATAATAGATTGGCTACTAAAACCTCCAGATGAAACACTTCTAGAAATCGCTAATATTTTACCATCATCAGATAAACTCAAACTCCATATATTACCTGTATTGTTCGGTTTTATTGTATCTTTAATTACCCAAACATTATTTTCAAGATTATAAATAATAACACCAATACCATTTGGTTCAGCCTGTCTATAATCACTAACCATTATATCACCATCAGAATTCATATTAATGTGTGCATCACTGCCATCAATAACAACATCTACACCTATTTGAGTCCATTGTGCATTAGTAATACCAATACCAAGAAACAATATAAACAATATTATTAAATTTATTTTTTTCATAGTTATTTATTTTTCGTTTTTGTCTTTGTTTTTGTCTTTGTTTTTATCTTCTTTTATCTTTCGATTTTTGTTTTTAGAACGAGATTCTTCTCTGAGAATACACCAATTGTTGTCATTAGAAGGTGTAATATCAGTATTTCTATATACTGCCATACCACTACCATGACACCATACTATACAATCAATTTCACTACCTGAATGTATTGGATTGATTCTACAGTAATGAGTTTTAAATGATGTTGTATAACCCATTGATTCTATTTTTTCTACGACTGCCATTAGTAAATTCCAATCAGTAAAATCTATATATTTGCTACCTGCAAATTCTGCAATTATTCCCTTTTCTTTTACCATAGTTTATAATTTTATTTTGTGGAACAGGTTGGGTTCGAACCAACAACCCTATTTTATTAAGTCTGCTAAGACCTTTTTATTTTTAGATTTTTTAAAGAAACTTGTACTTCATTTCTTATCAAAGCGTCTGCCAATTCCGCCACTGTCCCAATTTTATATAGGGTAAAGATACGGAAAATAATTAGTAAATCATATCATCGATGTTAAATATAAAACAAAAATCAGAATTTTCTATTATTTGTTTTCCTAATTCATATCTTTTTACCCAATGGCATATCCACAACTATTACAAAAATGACAACCATGTTTGTATATCATATTGTCACCACAACTAGGACAGGTTTCAGTTGAGTACCCATCATAATTATAATCAGAATCCCAGTAATGTATTACACCCGCGCTATCTATCATGATTAATGGGTAATTCTCACTGGAATATGTTTTAACTATTGGTAATTTTATTTTAAGTTTCATAATATCTTAATCTCACAATCTTATAAGTTAGTGTTTAATAATTCGTAACCGTCTTTTACAAATTTAGATTTCTCACCAGTTAACCAAGTAGCATATCGTGTGTGCTTCTTCAACTTAGTTATTGGCATAGAAAATTTCTGAGTAAAAAGTTGCTCACCTTTTAGTAAAACAAAACCTTTACTCTGATTAGACTTGATAAAATGTGTAGTTTCTGCAAGATCCATAATCTCACCTTCTTTATCCATAGTGTCTAAATGTTTAACATCATCATACGTTAAACCTTTTGCAGGGTGGACGTCATTACACCCACCATGACCTCTATTAGAGACGTGTGCGACTAGTTTCCCATCTTCGTATATATCTGCTGAAAAACATAAAGTCTCTTCTGACATTGCTCTATTTATCTTTACTTTTTTTAATGTTATCATAATAATTTAGTTTTTAAGTGGTTAAAATAATTAGGTTAAAGATACGGAAAATAATTGGGAGTACCAAAATTAATCTTCTTTAATCTTTTCATACATTTCTCTTTGTTTAGCATTATAGAAATCGACACCACAATCATTACAGAAGTAATCTCTCATTGATGTTAAATATTCAGCTGGTGTGTGCATAGTGTTCTTACTATCACAATTTGGACAAGTTTCTTTTTTCTCCATATCTATTTTTTAAGTGGTTAATAATTAAGGTAAAGATACGGAAAATAATTGGTAATTCAAAATTTTGAGTGTGTGATTATAATATACCTGATTAGCAATAATTTATAACTTTTCCCTCACCACCATATCATCATATTTAATCCCATAATTAGAAAGAGATTTTAATATTCTATTGAATACAGAAGGTTTACTCGATGGTGTGTGTGTGTTTCACCTATTGTAAATGTTGGACCTTCATAACACTTTCTATCTTCTATATTGATATCACTACATGAGTGGAAAGCTATACTTTCTACATGTGAGAATTGTTTTGCGTTTTTTATATACTTCATTATTTCTTTTTTGTTAAAATGTGTCTAGGTATTTTCGTCTCAATAACTGCCATTTCTAACCCATCTTCATTCTTATCATATTCAGTTACGAATGATTTAATAACTCCAGTGAAATCGCTTTTGATGTACACTTCATCACCAACTTTTAATTCCTTAGATTTCTTGACCAGTTTCTTAGACAGGATAACAACTGCAATAGTGAATAACGTGGTTAAGATAAATATAGATACCCAAGCTTCAATTGGTAATGGCATGAAGATAATATATAGTTTATGATTAAAAATTACTCACATTTTTTAAAAGAATCTCTTGATTTAAATTATTCATATGATTACGAATATGTAGAAACAAAAACTGGGGTTTACGATAATGAAGAATATGTAGAATATTTATATCAGTTTTCTGATGATGAGAATAGAAAGTATATGACTACTATATCTTTTTATAATTTTTGGACACAGTGCATTTCTATGGACTTTCAAGATTATGAATCCTATTTAGATGATGAGAAAAACAACAAGGGTTTTGAAGATAGAACTTATTTAAATACAAATAGAAAAGATTCTATTAAAATATTAAATACAGTAGTTAAGATACTTAAAGAGTTTTATGATGAGAATTGTGAAGAAGATAAAGATATAATAACTCATATTGTATTTACGGCAGAACCAAAAAGGTTAAGAATTTACAAATCAATAATCAATAGATTTTTCCCTGATAGTGAGGTTGAACATGAGGAATTAGGAGACGATGGTGAGATTTTTTACCAGATTGAATTAAATGTATAATTATTGACTGAATTATATTCTTATATTTTTATTTTAGAACCCCATAGCCATAACTATCTAAGTTTAAAGTCTGTAGACCTTGTTGTAGAGAGTAAGGAAGATTAGTTAATTTTAAACCTATTTCTTCATAGAA
>Ga0222628_1000523_pt1 | contig 15628 bp, 23 predicted proteins | sample AntAcemetageno95_FD_179860 | JGI IMG/M metagenome (GOLD analysis project Ga0222628, IMG submission 179860) | Saline water microbial communities from Ace Lake, Antarctica - #95 | ecosystem: Environmental > Aquatic > Non-marine Saline and Alkaline > Saline | place: Antarctica: Ace Lake | collected...
ATAGTAGATTTATTTTGATTAACATTGACTATTTTTATTATATATTAAATCATTAAAGTCAAAAAAGTCAAATTCATTACAAAAACTAAAGATTTTTGTGTTTTCTTTGACGGGTCACATAAAATAATATATTTTAAAGGTGAGCAATTCTATAAAAACGATATTTTATATATTATTTTAATGTTTTTAATTCTTTCTTAATTTCTCTAGCTTTTTCACCTCTCCAACTTGATGTATTACTTAAAAAATAAGCTACAACATTTTTTCCACTATCCATATAATAATTATCATTAATTGAATCTAATGAAAACATTGCATCTAAATATGGTTTTGCTGCATAATTAATATTTTTCCAATCTTTCTGAATATCTTTTTATCTCAAATTATTTTTTAACACTTCTCCAATAGTTTCAACTAATGTATTTAAATTTTGTTTTTCCACATTAATAGTTTCATTATTAATATCAAATGCATAAAAAAATATATCAGATTTTTCTTTGGTTATTTTCAACCCAATTTCAATATTATTTGCAGTAATTATAAATGCAAAAAACAATGATTTACAAGGAATAATATAAATTTTTGGATTATATTTAATATTAGATACACTAAATTCATTTATTTTATTTTTCTTCAACCAAGTATTAATTAAAAAAGCTGGGTTTTCTATAAATTCAGATAGAATTTTAATATTTGCACCAAATTTATGTTTAGTTATAATTCTTTTAACTTTCTTTTTTAAATCATCTAAATCATCAAATTCCACATTATTATAAACACAATTTATATCATATAAATATAAAAAATTTTCATTAACAACATTTATTTTACTTGCATCAGTAACAAAAATAAATTTAGTATATAAAATACTATCATGATCTCCAAAGATTTTATTTAAAAAGATAATTAATTTAAGTTTATCTTCTTCACCTTCAATCTTTTCATAAACAGATTCTACATTCAAAATATCACTATCTCCTAATACTGTTTTAAACATTTTTTCTACATCTTTAATTGATACATTCATAATATTATATTAATTCTTTTGTTATTTCATATCTATTATTAAGAGTTGATGTTATACTTGAATCAATTCTTAATATATTAAATTTCCATCCTTTATAATAAGATACTTTCACAGGTGATTTTAAAGTCATATCACTAACATCTAAGTTAATTTCAATAGATCCTGTTGTTAATCCTGAAGTATGTCCAGAAACCGTATAAACCCCTGAATAATCAGTAATTGATGACCCTGACACTAAATAAAAATTATCAACATAAATAATATCATCAATTTCAAATAAATCTTCCATTAGGTCAAAAGTAGTTGTTGTTCCAGTGGTTATTATTTTTGAAAATGTAGTTAAATTTGCATTATTATAATAATTATTAGTATATGTTGAACCAGTTGGATTAATTGCATCATAAGATGTTAAATTAATTGGCATTGTAACAGCACTTAAAATATTTTCTTCTGAAATCGTTCCTAAACCATTATCATAATTAATATTAATATCTAAATGTGTAACTGTTTCTGATAAATTAGGTTTTATATAAATTTCTAATGTTTGTTTATAAGATAAATCATTACTTATAACTATAGTTGAATTACCATTAAAATCATTATTTTCATTCCAAATATTTAATTTTGTTTGATTTTGTCTTGAAACAGGAATAATATAACTTGCTCCTGAATTAGTATCATTAAATTCAAATATATCTGAAATATTAGTATTATTAATATTTTCATATGTTGTTACAATTGTATTTATTTGGACAGTTGGATAAACATCATCATAATTTACAGTAATAAAATTTGTATCTGAATCTACTAATTGCATTGTTGAATATAATTGTAATAAATTATTTAAATTTTCTATTTGAGAATTTACTTTAACAATATCTTGATCACTCATTATTAAACTTCTTAATTCAAATAATTCTTCTTGAATAAAAGTATAACCTGAAATAATTGATAAGAAATTTTCTTGTAATCGAGCATTTGATTGTAATATATTTTGATATAAATCAAAACCAAATTTATTATAAATAGTTGTGGAATCATAATTTAATGGTAAATTATCATTATCAATACTTACATCCATATTAAAATCAAATATATATGAATATCCATCTTGATCACCATTAGAAACTAATTTTTTATATTTTGTAATTAATCTATTATTTATATCTGCGTCATCATCATCATTTGGATTATTTAAAAATTCAATACCAAATAAATTATTAACAATATTACCAGAACCATCATCTAATTCATAATACCATAATATAGCATTAAAATAATAATCAGGTGGAACACCATCAATATTAGAAGAATTAAATTCATCAAAATTTCTAATTAAAATTTCTGGTAAATTCATTTTTAAATAATGATCTTGATTAAAATCAATTTTAAGACCATCAATATTATCAGAATTAAATTCTGATAATTTTTCTATATATGTTTCTTCGTCTAATCCAATATTATTTGTTAAATTAACACCATAATAATTTCCTGAATATCTTAATTTATCACCAGTTGGACATAAATATGATTTATCATCTGTATCAAAATATCCATAAAATGTTCCCGGATAATTTTCGGGATTTAATCTTATTGGAGAATTTGTATTTTCTCCTCCAATTATTTCTACTTGTTGTTCTTGGGGCAATATTGGTATTTCTAATGCAGGATAATAATTAGTATTATCATTAATAGAAAATAATATTGTTGGTGATGATCCTGCATGATGAGGTATTTGAATGGAAACTTCAGTAAAATTGTTTTTTGAAGTTGCAACTTGACTAACTGATTGAATATCTCCAATTACTTCTACTAATTTATTATATGATAAATAGATAATTTCATCATATACTATTGAATCAAGAGTTGTTGAATCAATATAAAATTCTGTTGTTGGATTTGATGTAGTTCCAGAAAAAACTATACTTGTTATTAAATATTCTGTACCACCTGAAACATTACCTGTTATATGAGTTGATGTGTCACCACTAAAAATAATTTTATCATTTACTTTAAATTTAGCAATACCATCAATTGCAACTAATGGTATATTAGCAACACCTTGAGTTACAGTACAATCATAATTTACTACTTCTCTTTCTTTCCATAAATATTTATTAAAAAAACTTTGATCTGTTCCATTATTATTATCAAAATCAGATAAATTTTTATCCCAGTCAATTTTGTGTGTAGCTGGTTCTAAATCAATTAATCTTACTTTTCTTGCCCACTTCCAAAATATCATTTCAGTTGGTGATAATGTTTCATGTACATTGTAAAAATCAGTATTAGTATTAATTTTACTTTCTCTTAAAGTAGCATCATAATTTGCAACATAATTTCTTAATGATTCAATTAATTGAGCTGAGAATGTTGTAGGTAAATCTGCATTAGCTCCTGGTTGATAATTAAAGAAAACTGGACCATTTTCATCTTTATCAAAATTCATTATACCATCATTTTGATCTCTTTGAATTCCAGATTCTACAACATCTTGTTGTGGTATATTTAATAATACATATTTTGTGAAATTCATATTATAATTATCATTCATATTTGATAAATTAAAATCTTGTGCTGAGCTTGGAAACACGTAGAATGATGTTCCACGATTTTTCATAAATGAGAATAATGCTGTTGCCATAATTTAAATGTGATTTTTTTTATTATATATTAAATTTTATTAATCAAATCATTCATTTTATTTTGTATGTTTTCATCATATTTAATTCTTAATAATTTAATATGATTTTTTTTACAAAAATCATTTTTTATTTTATCATGTTTTTGAATATTTTGTAATGATTTTTTACCACCAAAATATTTAATAGATTCAAAATGTTGCTTACATCATATTCAATACAAATATTTAAATCAGGTAAATAAAAATCAAATGGTAATGGTAATTTATTTTTACATTTTTTAAATCTTTTTTGATTAATATATTTAATTTTCATAATTGTTAATATTTTTGATATTTTCTTTTCTCCTAAGTAAATGAAAGAAAAACTTTTTGTTATTATAAAAAAAATGTTTATCTTTGTCAAATGAATATAAAAGAACAAAATATAATAGTAAAAGGGAAAATTGTATTTGATCCAATTGATGTAACTACTAAACATAAGAAACAAACAATATGGAAACGAACTGCAATGGTTATGTTTAATGATGATATGTGTGATTTTTATTCATGGTTCATTAAGAAAAGATATAATTTAATTTTGAATCCACCAATAAGAAAATCTCATATCTCATTTATAAACGATTCTCTTAAAGATATGGGAATAGGGTTAAATATTACTAATAAAATTGAAATTATTAAAAAATGGGATGAAGTTAAAAACAAATGGAATAATAAAGAAATTGAAATTATTTTAAATCCAGATGTTAGAGGTGATGGAGAACATTGGTGGTTAAATATACCTGAATTATATAGAGTTGATTTACATAATATTAGAAAAGAATTAGGTTTACAAAGACCTTATTGGGGATTACATATGTCAATTGGTTATGCAAATGATAAAAATCTTGAACATTCAAAATATATAGTTAATTTATTAACAAAATATGGAGGTAATTTTAATTAATGAAGAAAGGAAAAAAAGAAAGGAAAATACAATAAATATTTTCCATTATATCAATTATATTATAAAAAATATTATACTAATAGAAAATTATATAATTATAATTATAACATTGAAGATGGATTAAATGAAATTAAAAAAAATATAATTAAATTTAACTCATTATGTTCAAAATTTATAATATCTTTAATTATATTCTTTTTTGGAATAATTGGGTATTTAGGATTGATTTATGGTACTAATATGAATTTACAAATAATTACAATATTATTAATATTTGGGTTTCTAATAATTTCTTTTTCATTAAGAAATTTAATAGTATTAAAAAAATTAAAAATTACTATTATAAAACAAAATGAGATAATTTTTAATTTATTAGAATTACCAGAAGAAAAAATACAAAGAATAAGAAAATTAAAATTAAATAATATAATAAAGGAGATAAAAATATGATAAGTTTAGTAGTAATGATTGGAATAATATTGGGTTTAGTATTAATTGGAACAGTTGGTTTCATTTTCTCAAAATGGGAAGGTAATGGTAATTTCGGTGCATATTGTGGAGTATTATCAACTTTTTTTAGTATAATTTGTATTATAATAATCTTTACATATTATAGTGATAATTGGAAAAATATTAATATAGAAAAAATTAAAACAACAATAATAAAAACTGATTCAAGAGTTTATGTTGAATATGATCTTACAGAATATGGATATAATGATATTGATGTAATTTTATTTGATAAAAATACAGATTATAATTTAATAAATGATTCAACAACATTTTATATTCTTAAAGGAATTAATCATTTTGATAATGAATTTGAATATAAAATAGGTTATGGAAAATTTTTAGATATATTTTATGAAAAAAATAGTAATAATACAATAAAAACACCAGATTATATTAATAAAAAATATAATAATTATGAATAAAAAAGGAAAAAGGAAAAATTGGAAAGAATTTTATAATAATTATAACAATAATTATGAAGAATATTGTCATAAAGAAGGAATTGGTTATTTAGATATGAATTCTTTCAAGAATATTTTAAAAAAATTTAAAAAAGTAAATATTAATTGGTATATTTTAAAATATACATCTATTATAACAACAATGTTGATTAGTTTTTTTATTTATATTAATTTAATAAATTTAAATATTGGAGAATTTGTTATTTTAGGTTTAATGGTAATTTTGTTTATTATTATTAATTTTACTAATTCATATAAAATTAAAAGAATTAGAAAAGAAACAATAAAAATAAATCATAAATATATGTTATTAGTTGAAACTTCAATAGAGAAAAAAGAAAGAGAAAGAAAATTAAAATTAAATAATATATTAAAAGAAAAAGAATTATGAGTTTATCAATATTAATATTATTAACAATATTTGCCTTAGTAGTATCTATTATTACTGGGATAATGTCAAAATGGAATGATGTAGATTTTCCAAATTTTCTATGTGTTTTAAGTGGAATAATATTTATTGTGTTTGTTTGTTTCTTTGGAACTGTGGAAAAAAATGATTGGAAAGAAATTGTTATTGAAAAATATACTCCTAATATTCTTTATTCTAATAAAAGAGTTTATGTGGAATGGAATTCTGTAGAAAATGGATTACCTGAACGAAATAAAGATTACATAATTTATGACTCACAAGAAGAATATCATGATATAATCACAGATAGTGCTCAATTTTATATTATCAGAGGAATTAATCATTATGGTGGTGATGCTGGATATGAACGAGATTATGGAAAATATTTAGATAAACTTTATGAAAAATATGGGAATGATACAATAAAAACTCCAGAAATTGTTGAAGAAAAATATAATTAAAATAAATTTGTTTATTAAAACATTTTGCTTATCTTTGCAATATTAAAATTAAATTATTAATCAATAAAAAAATATAAAAATATGACAAATTATCAAAAAAGGAAAATAGTAGAAAGATTAACTGAAAATATACTTTTCATAAACAATAAACCTGGTTCTGGTCTTATTAATGAATTACAAAAAATTAAAGATTCAACAACAATCTCAAGTAGAATGTTAGATATTGAAGATTTTGATTCTATAAAAGATGAAGGCTCAGTTCTTATTTTTGATGAATTTCATAGATCTCTTCTTAGAGTTCAAGTTAGACTTTTAGAAAATATTTCAAATGGAAAATTTGAAAATAAAACAATAGTATTAGTCGGGAATATTGATGAATTAAATTTAGATTCCGCATTAATGAATAAATTTATAATAATATAAAATATAGAAAATGATAAACATAATTGAAATTGGAAAAGAATCAATGATTAGTGATAATCATTTAATTAAAACTGATAAAGGTTGGGTAAAAGCAAAAGAGTTAAAAGTTGGAGATAAAATATTCAACTTTGAAGGAAAAATTACAAAAATTGAAAAATTACCAAAAATTTTAAAAACTAAAAAAGAAAGAGGACTAAAATAATGGAGAAAAGAAAAATGATTAAATTCTCAGAAATTGAACAATTTAGAAATATAGTTAAACTTGTTCATGATAATACAAGATATATTGGGAAAGATGAAAATGGAGATGCAATATTTGATTTAACAAAAAAATTACCTACCCTAACATTTTCAGGGACAATCAAATTACATGGATTTAACGCAGGAATTACATTAACTAAAGATGGTGATATGTATGCACAAAGCAGAAAAAATATTATCACTGTTAATAAAGATCATGGGGGATTTGCATTCTTTGTCGAATCTAATAAAGAAATTTTTAAAAATTTATTTGAAACTCTTGATATTAGAGATGCTGATTATATAACTATTTTTGGTGAAATGTGTGGTGGAAATATTCAAAAAGGTGTTGCTATTAATGGATTACCAAAAATGTTTATGATTTTTGCAGTTAAATTATCTTATAATAATGAAGATAAAATGAATATTTATTTAACTGATGAAGAAATAAAACATTTAAAAAATGTTGATGTTAAAATATTTAATATTTTAGATTTTGAAAATTATAAAATTGATATTGATTTTGAAAATCCTAAAATAGCTCAAAAAAAATTAATTAAAATAACTAAAGAAGTAGAAAGAGAATGTCCTGTTGGTAAATCGTTGGGTAATAGTGGTGTAGGTGAAGGGGTTGTCTGGAAATGTGAGACATCAAAAGGAGTTATAAGATTTAAAGAAAAAGGAGAAAAACATGCTGGGAAATCTAATAGAAAAGTTTTGAAACCTGTTGATAATGTAAAATTAAATAAGATTCAAGAAGTTGCAATGAAAGTTACCCCTATATGGAGACTTTCACAAATGTTAAATTTATCTTGTAATATTATTAATGGTGGAATAATTGACAGAAAAAAATTAGGAGATTATCTTAAATTAGTTATAAAAGATGTTTTAAAAGAAGATATTGATATTATCAAAGATGCTGAATTAGAACCAAAAGATGTAAATAAATTTATTTCAAAAATAGCGAAAGATTATTTCTTTGAACAAGAACAAGAAAATTTATAAATTTTCTTGAAATGAGACAACAAAAAAATACCAGTAATACTGGTATTTTTTTGTTTTATTCAAAATTTATAAAAATTCTTCAAATTTTTTCTTAAAAGTATCATATCCAACAATATTCATTTCAAAATATTGTTCTTTTAATTCAACTATTAAATCATTTACTTGTTTTGCAGTTTTTTCTCCAGTTAGTTCATATTGATGTCCAATATCAATAACATTATAATTTTTTGTATAATTGTTTGTATAATCTGATCCAATGAACTACACAAACTAAAGATTTGTGTGTTTCCAGAGTTAAATTAACTCTTTCTCTTTAAACGCTTCATCGCCTGTGCTTTCCGAGGAAAGTCTGATTTCAGCTCTGCGTTTGTAATCGGATGTCCCACCCGATATATCTTTTCTACATCCTTCTTTAAGAATGTTGATTGCTGCATTTACATCCCTATCATGAATTTCACCACATTTACATACCCATTGCCTGTCTTTCAATGTTAGATTGTTGTTGATCCAACCACATGAAGAACATGCCTTAGATGATGGGAAAAACCTATCTATGTGTATAACTTCTTTATCATTCCATTCGGCTTTGTACGTTAAAGTATCAATGAATTTCCCCCAAGAAACATCACTAATTGCTTTAGCGAGTTTATGGTTTTTCATCATTCCTTTCACATTTAAGTCTTCAAGGTAGATGGTGTCAAATTCTTTAACTAGATTTAAGGTAATTTTATGAATTAAATCCATTCTTGAATTGGTTATCTTTTCATGGATTTTTGCTACCTTGATTCTTTGTTTTTCATACCTTGATGAGTCTTTCGTTTTTCTTGATAGATGTTGTTGGTGTAGTTTTAGTTGTCTTTCATAGTGTTTAAGAAATCTATGGTTCTTGATTTTCGAACCATTAGATAACACTAGTAAGTCTTTTATACCTAAATCTATACCTATTGATTTATTTGTTTTCTTTACTGGTTTATATGTTTTCTCTGTTAAAATTGTAACAAAGTATTTTCCTGTTGATGATTTACTTATTGCTGCTTTTTTAATTGTTCCTTTAATTTCTCTTTCCATTATCATTTTAATACCTTCTTGGAATTTTGGTATGAAAAGTAATTTACCTTCTGTTTTGACGAATTGAGGACACGTAAAAGAATTTTTTGCTTTTCTTGACTTGAAGTTTGGGAATTGTGTTCTTTTTTTGAAGAAACCTTGATAAGCAGTATCTAAGCATTTAAGTGAGTATTGAAGCGATTGACTATTTATTTCTGTTAGCCATTCAGTTTCTTCTTCTTTCTTTAATTGAGTTAAGAAACCAGCCTGTTTATTATAAGTGATTGATTTCTTGTTGTTTAAGTATTCTTCTTTTCTTTGGTTAAGGAAGTAATTATATACATATCTAACTGAGCCAAAATGCTTACTTAAAAGAATTTCTTGCTCTTTTGTAGGTTTCAATCTAAATTTATATGTATATTTAATTTCTTTCACTTATTCTAAAAACTTTTTGTCGTATAAGTATATATAATTAAAATATAATGGCTTTTTGCCATTTTTTAAAAGCGCTTACATCACACAAGCTGAAGACTTGTGTGTTTTACGCTTAACTATATAAAATTTCATATTCATCTTCATACCCAAGATCTGGACCATTAAATAAATATAAAATTTTTTCTTGTTCATTTAAATATTCACAAAATTCTTCTATATCAAAATCAATATAATCTTCATATCCAGGTTGAACATCAACAACAATTAGTGGGAAATTTTTTTGGTAAAAAGTTTCAAATAATTTCAAATAATTCATATTAATTGAAATTATTTTCCTTTTATAATATCAATTAAATCTTGACCAATCTTTACCGCACCAGAACCTTTTGTCCAATATTTTTTAATATTGTCAAAGAAATCTTTCTTTTTTTCTTCAGATAATTTAGCAGGTGATTTAACATCATAAATAGCTAACATTTCTTTGAAATATACTCTATATTCTATCTGTAATGTTGATAATTTTTCATTAATAGAAGCTGATTCATTAAATTGTTCCCAGTTTTTTATAGTTTTCATAATTTATTTTTAATTATTTTTTATAATTTATTTATAATTTATATATTATAAGTAGTTTTTAATTTATTTAATAATAATTCAGTAACCATATCATTAATTCTAATTTCATCAATATCAGATAATGATACTTTTAAATTGTCTGCAAGTTTTTCTTGAAGTGTACCATCTCCGGGTGCTGAAACCAATTTATAATCATTATAATTTAGTTCCATTAAACAAATATAAAATTGGGATGTACTACCTTTTGATTCAAAATATGGTCCTTGAATATCAAATTGATAGAATTCAGATAAAACTAATCCTGCTTCTTCATAAAGTTCCCGTCTTAATGTTTGATTTACTGTTTCTCCTTTTTCAATTGTACCAGAAATTAATGTTAAATATTTAGTATTTTTTGCTAATTGAGAATTATTTCTATATTTATATTGCCAAGGTGATACATTTTCTGCTCTCATAAATATATAGCCTTCATCTTTTACATATGGTAAAGCAACAACACGATCATTTTCTACTATAAAAGTTTTATCATTAATATTCTTAACAAGAAAATGGTCATTTTTATATACTGTATCATCAACTTTTTCTTTTGTAATATCTTTTTTAACTTGTTTTGTAAATTTTTCCATAAAACTTTTCACCTTTTATAGTATATATTAAAAAAAATTGTTATAAATTTGTAAGATATGAAAGAAATGATTTTAACAGTATATTAAAGAAAATAATTATGAAAAAAAAAGTTACAATAACATCTCCACTTAACCTTCCGACACAAGCAAGAGTAGGTGTAAGTGTTGTCATTTTGAATGAAAAAAATGAAGTCTTAATTGGAGAAAGACAAGGTTCTCATGGTGCAGGAGAATTTGCAGTTCCCGGAGGACATTTAGAATTTGGAGAAACATATGTTGAATGTTGTGATAGAGAATTACTTGAAGAAATTGATATAAATTTTGGAACTTATGAAAAAATTGGATTTTCAGAAGATTTCTTTGAATCAAATAAAATCAATGAATCAAATGAAAAGAAGGTTCCATTAAAAAAACATTTTACTACATTATATTTTGGTGTATGGGTTGATTCAAGTGTTCAAATTAAAAATATGGAACCAGATAAATGTAAAGGTTGGGAATGGACTCATATTGATAAATTACCAGAATTATTTTGTGATACAAATAATCAGATAATAAAATTTGTTCAGAATAAAAATTAAAAAAATTTTAAAATTGATTTTTGAACGAGAATCAATAGATCCTTTTGGTAATAGTTATTTTATAAGGATAATTATTAATAAAGATAAGGATAATGATAAAAGATTATTTTCAAAAAGGAAAAATAGTTAAACAGAAAAAATATATAAAATTTTTAATTGATGATGAAAAACAATATAGTATTGATGAAAAATATTTAAAAGAACAAAAATTATTAAGAAGAGAACAAAAATTAAGAAATATTTTAGATTTGAATAAAACAAATTTAGAAAAATAATATATATATTATGATATTAATAATACATCATAAGGTTAGTTTTAAGCTAACTTATGAACAACAAACATGAAAAATATCAACTTTGGAGAGTTGATTTAATACACTTAAATGGGTATTATGCACCCTATCATCTGATAGAGGTAGAAACAAACACAAATAAAAATGAGTATAAAACTGCACAAAATGGTTGCAGATTTAAATCTTAGATTATTAGATTTTCCTGATAAATGGAGATTCACCTTAATTAAACTGGATAAAGTTAAAATTAATGGGAAATGGATTGAAAGAGAACTTTTATAGTTCTCTTTTATTTTTAAATTTTCTTAAAATTTTTCTATATAAGTTTTGTAAAGATATTTCTATCAATAGAATTTATAAAGAATAATTAATAATAATCTTTTTGAAACTATCTGCAAAAAAATAACTATTAAACATGAGAATGTAAATGAAAATGAAAATAGTTCTATTTTTATAAAATATCATTTTAAAAAATAAAAACTAAAAAAAATGTTAAAAATTTCAAAAAAAGAAAAAGATATTTTTTTAAAAAAACATCAACAATTAATAAATATTAATAAACAATTAAAAACTGAATTTGTTGGTTTAGATGATATTATTGATGAAGTAATTGAATTAATTGAACCTTGGTATTTATTTCCAAATGCACAATTTAGACCAACTGTGATAAATTTATTTGGTATGACAGGCACAGGAAAAACAAGTTTAGTTAATAGAATATTTGAATTATTAGAGATGCCTTCATTATTAAGATTTGATACAGGAGAATGGGTAGAACAAACAGATTATCAATTATCTTCAACAATATCTTCTCAAATAAAAAATATAGAAAAAGATAATATTCGACCAATATTTGTATTTGATGAATTTCAATTAGGTAGAACATATGATGAAGCTATGAATGAAATTGATAGACCAAATTTAAGAGTAGTTTGGGATTTATTAGATTCTGGAAAATTTTCAATTATTGAAGAACAATGGGAAACAACTCATATTTTAACATTATATAATAAATTAATTTTACTTATAAATGAAAAAGGTCTTAAAAGTAAAAAAGGTAGTATTACACATGGGATAAGAGCATGGAATAATATTTTTGATAATGGTATAGATGAAGATGATCATGAGTTACCTGAAGATAAATTAAAAAAAGAAAATATAAAAAATCCTATAATCCCTGATTCAGATATATATTATCTTAGATTATTAAGTAAAAAATTTAATAGTAAATTAGAAATAATAAATCATATTAAAAATTTAGATACTGAACTTGATATAATACATTTTATTGAATCAATTTTATTAGAATGTTCCAAACCAACTGTTTATGATTTTTCAAATAGTATTATATTTATAATTGGTAATTTAGATCAAGTATATGAACTTAGTTATAATATGGATGCAGATATTAATCCTGATGATATGTATAATCATACTAAAAAAATTACAATATCTAATATTAAAGATGCATTAACAAAATTATATCGACCTGAACAAATTTCAAGACTTGGAAATAATTTTGTTATTTATCGTTCATTTAATACATTGATTTATAATGAATTAATTAATTTAGAATTAAATAAAATTATAATTAAACTTAAAGACAAATTTGATATAAATTTAATTTTTAAAAAAAATGTTAAAGATTTAATTTTTAGAGAGGGAGTTTTTGCATCACAAGGGGTTAGACCAGTTTTTTCAACAATAACATCATTAATTGAAACAAAAATAGGAAAAATAATTATTGATATTTTAAAAGAAGATATTGATGCAAAAAATATTATTTGGAATTATCAAGATGATAAATTTATATTAAATATAGATGATAAAAAAATATTTGAATATGAAATTAATTTAAAAGTTGATAATTTAAGAAAATCAAAAAATGATGATACTCAAGCATTAATTGGAATACATGAAGCTGGTCATGTTATAACATCTGTTTATGAAATGAACCTTTGTCCTAAAATTGCAGTTTCTAAAACATTAAGAAATGGTGGATTTACTTATACAGAAATACCAGAATTAGATTCAAAAAAATTATTATTACAACATATTAAAGTATTATTAGGTGGTTATGTTGCTGAAAGATTAATATTTGCTGATGAAAATTTAACATCAGGATCAAATGATGATTTAAGAAAAGTAACAGAAATTGCATTAAGAATGGTTAAACAATATGGTATGAATAATTCACCATTGCAATTTTCATCAATGGACTTTAGAATAAGTAATAAATCTTTAGATGATCATGGATTAGATAATATTGCAAAAGAAATTGTTAATAATTGTTTAAAAGAAACGGAAAAAATACTAAAAGAAAATATTGACCTTCTTCTTAAAATAGGAAATTATTTAACATCACATTCAAGAATTGAAACTAAAAAAATAAAATCTATGGTGAAAAAATATGGTAAATCCCCTGTCCCAAAATATAAAACAAAAGATAATTTTTATGACTATAAAAAAATTATTAAAGATAAAATTAAAATTTCTAAAAAATGATTCTAACAACAATGAACTACACACAAACTAAAGATTTGTTGTTTCTACGCCACAAGCACAATGTAACCATTCACTTTGAGTGACGCTGGGTTGGTTCCTCAACCCGAAATTTCTTATATTTAACGCAGCGTTTATATCTCTATCATGTTCTGTTCCACAGGATTTACAAGTCCATTCCCTATCTTTTAATGTCAATTCTTTATTGATTGAACCACAATTAGAACATGTTTTAGATGAAGGGTCAAATCTACCAATCACACTTAAATTTTTACCATACCATTCACATTTATAATCAATCATCGATTTAAATTTAAACCAACCCATATCACCAATAGCACGACTTAATTTATGATTTTTCATCATGTTACTGACACCAAGATTTTCTATACAGATTGTATCATAATTATCTACAAGGTATTTACTTATTTTATGTAGATAATCTTCTCTTTGGTTTTTAATGTGTTCATGAATTAATGACACTTTTAATTTTTGTTGGTTGTAATGGGTTGATCCTTTTTGTTTTCTACTAAGGGAACGCTGCTGTACCCTTAATTTTTTCATTGAAGATTTAAAGAAATCTTGGTTCTCGAATTTCTTTCCATCTGACGTGATAGCAAAATCTTTAATACCTAAATCAACGCCAACGGTTGTATTTAATTTAATTGGTTGCTTTTTAGGTAATTCTTTTTTGTTATCAACTAAAATGCTAATGTAGTATTTATTAGTTACTGATTTACTCACAGTTACGGTTTTTATTTCACCTTTAAATTCACGGTGTAAATCTATGTCAGTAAATTTGAGTTTTGGTATCCATACTTGTTTTTTATTTTCACTCAAAAAAACACCTTGAGGTAATTGAAATGATTGTTTTCTATATTTTGATTTAAATTTTGGAAAACCAGCACCTCTGAAAAAGTTGGTGTAGGCATTATCTAAATTAGACATACTCATTTGTAGTGCCTGTGATGGACTTTCTTTGAGCCAATCACATTCATATTTTTTTAATTGGGTTATTTGTTTATTTAAATCAAAAACATTAAGGTGTTTTTTGTTGCCTGTGTAAGCACTTATTTTAGTTTCTAAACCTAAATTATACACAAATCTCACTTGACCAAAAATTCTTGACAATAATTCTTTTTGTTCTTGGTTTGGATATATTCTATATTTGTATGCTTTTAACATTTAGGTAAAACTTTATTTTCTTTAAGGTTATATATTAAAAGAAAATAATGACTTTTTACCATTTTTGGAATGTCAAATTCATCACAGAAGCTGAAGACTTCTGTGTTTTCTTTGACAGGTAATATAAAGTATTATATGAACTACCCACAAGCTAAAGACTTGTGTGTTTCACGTTTCAGTGACTTCTCCAACGAGAACGCCTCACCGTGTTTTTGTTTTAAGTCCGTTGTTCAGTCCCTGAACCAGACTATATTTTA
>Ga0222628_1000524_pt1 | contig 15623 bp, 16 predicted proteins | sample AntAcemetageno95_FD_179860 | JGI IMG/M metagenome (GOLD analysis project Ga0222628, IMG submission 179860) | Saline water microbial communities from Ace Lake, Antarctica - #95 | ecosystem: Environmental > Aquatic > Non-marine Saline and Alkaline > Saline | place: Antarctica: Ace Lake | collected...
CTAAGTAAGTTGCCAAATTAATAGCTGATGTGGTTTTTCCAACCCCACCCTTTTGATTGACTAATGAAATTATTTTTGCCATAATTATCTATATTATACTATACAATAGCAGTCCATCAAAATAGGCCGTGGTGCCCGCCAAAGGCGGATAAAGCGGACTCGCCAGTGGCGAGCAAGACTGGTAGATTTAGTCGCCTCTGGCGACCGCATAATTTACATGTTTTATTTATACATAATAAATAGTTTGAAATATAAATTCCGATATGTCGGAATTACTAGTGATGTTGAAAAAAAAATAAAACAACATAATCTAGGATATACTATTAGTACAAAAAATTATAAACCGTTCGAATTATTATTTACCGAAAAGTTTAAAGATTACAAAGAAGCAAGAACAAGAGAGATCTTTCTCAAAAGTGGACAAGGAAGAAAATTTTTAGATAATTTTAAAAAACAAGCATAGGCCGCGGTGGCGGAACTGGTAGACGCACAGGACTCAAAATCCTGCGATGGCAACATCATGAGAGTTCGAGTCTCTCCCGCGGCACAAGAAAAAAATCCCTTTTTAAGGGATTTTTTTATTACGTAATGTATTCAGTAATAGATTACTGAATATTTTATTTTTTCATTGCCAAATAAACATTTCTCAGGAGGCAAGCTATCGTCATTGGACCAACTCCGCCTGGAACAGGCGAGATGAAAGAAACTTTATCTTTTACTGTTTCAAAATCCACATCGCCCAAAATTTTATTTTCAAATTTAGTTATTCCGCCATCAATCACAATTGCATTTTCTTTTACCATTTCAGCTTTGATTATTCCCGTCTGACCAACAGCTGAAATAAAAATATCCGCTTCTTGCAAAATACTCTTTTTATTTTCAAGATCACCTATCAAAACATAATCAGCCACAATTTTATTTTCTTCCAGCATTTTTTTCATCGCTTCTCCGAAAATCTTAGAATTAACTAAGATTGTTGCTTTTTTATTTTCTAGATTAACTCCAGTTGATTTTATCAATTCAGTTATAGCCATCGGGAAAACTGGCAAAAGTTTATCTTCTGGATGTCCGACTTGGGCGGAAAATCCATCAACGTCTTTTCTGAGATCGATTGCATCGATAATTTCTTGGGTTATAAATTTTTCAGGGAGTGGCAATTGAACAATAATTCCACTAATTTTTTCATCCTGATTATATTCTTGAATTTTAGCAATAATTTCTTCTTGGGTTGCATCAGCAGAAAACCTTTCCAAAAAGAATTTAATTCCAATTTTTTCAGCAGCATTTTTTTTTAATTCCACATAAGTTTCTGAAGCTTCATTATTCCCAATCAAAAAAACTCCCAGTCCGGGCTGAATCTTTTCTTTCTGAATTTTCATCTGAATTTCTGAAAGAATATTTTGGGCTATTTTTTTTCCATCAATTATTTGCATATTTATCTAGTAAAATAAACTATTAAAATTATTCCCGCTAAAATTAGTCGGTACCAAAAGAAAACTGCATAGCTATATTTTTGGACAAATTTTAACAGATATTTAATTGCCAAAAATCCACTAACTGCTGAAACTAAAATTCCAATAATTAAATTTAAATCTGAAATATTCTTCCAAAAATAACTAAATTTTAAAACTGCTGCTCCAAAAATAACTGGGGTTGAAAGTAAAAAAGAAAATTTTGCAGCATTCATCCGATCCAACCCCAACAATCGCCCTGCGGTGATCGTTGCCCCAGAACGAGAAACTCCAGGGATGATAGCAATCGCTTGGGCAACGCCGATGATGATTGAATCTTTCCAATTAATTTTTTCTAAATCTTTTTTGGTTGAAAAATATTTATCAACTAAATATAGGATTAAACCAAAAATAATAAGTGCGCCTGCGATAACAATTGGGTGCCTAAGGAATGTTTCTGCTAAAGATTCAAGAAAAAAACCCGCTAATACTCCTGGAATTGTCGCTATAATTAAAAACCATAATGTTTTTGAATTATATCTTTCACTACTCTTTTTTTTCCCAATGGCAAGCTTAAAAATATCCAGCCAATCACTCCAAAAGAAAGCCACCACTGCGACTAGCGTTCCTAAATGCAAAGCTACATCATATGCTAGTCCTGGATCATCAAAGTCCCAAAGATAAGGAAGGATAGCCAAATGAGCAGTTGAAGAAATAGGTAAAAACTCGCCCAATCCCTGCGCGATTCCTAAAAAGATTGATTGAATAATTTCTGTAAGCATAATCCTATTATATTGCTATTCTCTCCTAAAATCAATCTTTATTTTTTACCAATATAAATTATATTCCGACCATTGATGACTTTACACATTTCGGTCTGAAAGCCAACAGCTTCAAAAAATTTTTTCAATTCTCTTTTAGTGAAAGCATGGTGAAAACGAGAAAAATTTTCACCTTGATTATTTTTAAAAGTGATATAGCAATCGTTCCAATCTAATTTACTCTTGCCCAAAATTTTATCAAGCCAGTTCTTCAAAATATTTTTGAAATATATTTTCTGCTTGCCTCGACGAAGCAAGTGCAAGGCGGGCCAAAGATTCCAAACAGTAATGACGATTTGTCCATCTTGTTTGGTAATACGATATAATTCTTCGGCCATCTTTTTTCTATACTCAAAACTTGGAAAATGATGGAAAACAGCAATTGAATAAATAGTATTGAAATAATTGTCTTCTAGTGCTAAACTACTTTGACTAGGATCGAATTTGGAAAAATTTTCATTTGGATATTTATTCTTTGCTAAATTTATTAGCTTTTGTGAGGGATCTAATCCCAAATAATCTAATTTTTTATCAGTAAACAAATCTAAAAGTCGCCCATTTCCACAACCAAAATCAAGTATACTATCCCCGTCATGAACATAATCCTTAATAAATTCCATTCCACGCCAAAAAAATTTCCGGGTTTGAGAGAATTTTTCAGACATTTTGTCATAACCGGATTCAGTTTCTTGTAATATTTTATTGGCTAAATTAGATTTCATAATTTTCATTTAACATTTATTTTTCATTTTGACATTTGATCATTTAAAAAATTAAATGAAAAATGATCAATGATTAATGACAAACAATAGTATGTTAAAAGGTTACGATAAATTAATAAAATTAGCAACCGAAAACCTCCCCGAAACCAAAGAGGATTTTTTAAGATTGAAAAAAAAACTTTGTGGAAAATTAAAATTGAAACTTCCAACCAACGCTGATCTTCGTGAAAAATATGAAAAGATGATTCCCAAAAGACAAATCAAGAGAAATGAAAAATTAGAAAAACTTCTCAAAACCCGTGGAATTCGAACCCAATCAGGAGTTGCCGTTGTTGCTGTTCTCACAAAATCATATCCCTGTCCTGGAAAATGTATTTACTGCCCAACTGAAAAAGATATGCCAAAAAGTTATCTTTCCAATGAACCAGCTGTAATGCGTGCCATCTCTTCTAAATTTGATCCCTACCGTCAAGTCCAAACTCGTTTGCGTTCATTGGAGCTCAATGGCCATGATACTGACAAAATTGAATTGATTGTTATGGGCGGAACTTTTTCCTATTTTCCAAAAAATTATCAGCAGAAATTTATTACGCAGTGTTTCCAAGCTTGCAATGATTATCCAAAGAAAAATAGCTCGAATAAAACAAACTTAGAAAAAGAGCAGAAAAGAAATGAGAAGACTAAACATCGAATTATTGGACTGACCTTGGAAACTCGCCCTGATTATATCGATGAAAAAGAAATTTTAAATTTTCGAAAATTAGGTTGCACTCGCGTAGAATTAGGAGTGCAAAATATTTTTAATGATGTTTTGGAAATCAACAAACGAGGTCATGATGTAGAAAAAACAATCCAAGCAACAAAACTCCTAAAAGATGCTGGATTTAAAATTAACTACCACCTAATGCCAGGCCTTCCTGGATCAACATTAAAAAAAGATTTACAAATGTTTAAAGATATTTTTTCTAAGCCACCCGCCTCGACTCGCGGAGGTGACCACTCATCGACGCGAGGCGGGGATTTTCAACCTGACATGATTAAAATTTATCCGACTGTTGTTCTTAAAAATAGTGCTTTATATAAATTATGGAAAAATAATAAATATAAAGCTCTAACTGATAATCAATTTAAAAAGTTGGTTATTAAAATTAAAAATGAAATTATTCCACCCTACACTCGAATCACCAGACTTGTTCGCGATGTTCCAACATCTTCGATTCTAGCCGGACCAAGAATTTCTAATCTACGTCAAATCATTGCCAAGGAATCAAAGTGCTCTTGCATTCGTTGTCGCGAAGTTCGCGGAGATTATGATATTAATGAACCTGTAATTTTAGATCGAATTGATTATCCTGCTTCAGATGGAAAAGAAATATTTTTGCAATTTGTTTCTCAAGATAAATCTAAACTCTTTGCTATGCTTCGTCTGAGAATCCCTAGCCAAAATGTTTTTATTCCCAACCTTAAAAATTCTGCCATCATTCGTGAAGTTCATACCTACGGAAAATTAACTCAAATAAGCCAAAATTCAGCTAATTCTCCTCAGCATATTGGCCTTGGTAAAAAATTAATTCGAGAAGCAGAAAAAATTTCCCGAGAAGAATTTGATTTGAAAAAAATTGTAGTAATATCTGGCGTTGGTGTTCGTGATTATTATCGAAAGTTGGGATATAATTTAAAAGAGACTTATATGGTTAAAAAGTTAAAATAATTGTCATTCCGAGTGAAGCTAATCCTTCGACGGAGTTTATACTCGCTTCGCGGGTGCTCAGGATGACATTGCTAAAGAAATGCCAAAAATAATGATAGCCTCAGGGCCAGTGATTATTGAAAATAATAAAGTTCTCTTGGATCAACATGGTGATACAAACTTTTGGAAATTTTGTGGTGGACGAGTTGAAAATTTTGAAAATGACTTAATTAAAACCGCTCAGCTTAAAGCTAAGGAAGAAATGGGATTTGAAATTGAAATTTTAGATGATAATCCATTTTTAATGCACACCATTAAAGAAACTCCTGAAGGAAAAATTGACGTTATTCTGGTTCACTACCTTGCCAAAAGAATTGGCGAAATTAAACCAGAACTGGAAATTAAAAAATGGGATTGGCTTAACATTAATAATCTTCCAGAAGATCTTGCTCCAAACATTATTCCAACCTTAAAACATTTTGGGTTTATACAATAAAACTCCAAAAAAATTGGAGTTTCCTTTTTGATTAAAAAAGAGTAATATAGATAATATAATTAATAAAAAAATACATGAAAATTGTAAACCATGTCATCAATCTAAAAACTACAGCTACCTTAGATTTTATTGATATAACAGAAAAAATTCAAAAGAAAATTAAAGCTGCAGGAATAAAAGATGGGATAATTAATATTCAAAGTCTTCACACCACCATGGCAATTATAGTTAACGAAGCTGAGCCACTGCTGATAACTGACATGAAAAAACTTTTAGAAAAATTAGCGCCAAGAACTTCTAAATATGCTCATGATAATTTTGAAATTCGAACTGTAAATATGTGTGATGGAGAATGCGCCAATGGACATGCCCACAATAAAGCTATCCATCTTCCAACTTCAACGATGTTAAATGTTATAAAAAATGGCCTCCAATTAGGCCAGTGGCAAAGAATTTTTGCAATTGAGCTTGATCGCTCTCGTCCACGTCAAATAGCTCTACAAATTATTGGGAATTAAATTTTCTTCTTGCCTGCTAATTGACCACAAGCGCCTTGGATTTCTTCTCCAAGGCTTTTTCTAATCGTCACTTGAATTCGATTATTTTCCAAAAAGTTTTTGAATTTTTGAGTCTTATTACCCGAAGAAGCTTTGAGAATATTATCCGTCGTGTTATAACGAATTAAATTAACATGTAATAGCTGCAATTTTCCAATCGACTTAATATAATCAACTAATTTTTTAGCATCTTCCATACTATCATTTATCTCATCAAGCATAATATATTCAAGAAAAACTTTACGATTAGAAAATTCAAAGTATTCTTGCAAAGTTTCTCTTAAATTTTCTAGGCTATATTTTTTATTAATGGGCATAAATTCGCTTCTTTTTTTATCATCAGCAAAATGCAATGAAAGTGCTAGATTCACTTGAGGAAAATATTTTGCCAAATTTAAAATACCTTCTGGAATACCCGAAGTAGAAACTGAAAGTCCGCGGGCTCCTAAATTCAACATTTTTGGATCATTGATAATTTTTAAACTTTCTTCAGTTTCTTTCCAATTTAAAAAAGGTTCTCCCATTCCCATATAAACAACATTGCTAACTTTTTCATTTTTCTTTTTTAACTCCTGTTCCCAAAATAAAACTTGTCCAACAATTTCTTCTGAAGTTAAATTCCTCTTGAAACCATTTTTACCTGTTGCGCAAAACCTACAACCCAATGGACAACCCACTTGGGTAGAAATACAAACTGACCAAATTCCAGGTTTCGGAGAAATTAGAACCGACTCTAAAAGATTATCGTCGTTAAGTCTCAATAATGCCTTAGCTGAACCGCCTGCATCGCTATGCGAAGCATTGCGGGCAGGATTATCATCCTTAGATTTAAGGATTTTTTCTATCTTAAAAGGCAGAACTTCAATTTCCCGATTTAATACTTCCCGTAAGTCTTTTGGCAAATTAGAAATTTCCAAAAAAGAAGAAACGCCATCTTGGAAGATGGCTTTCTTAATTTGATCAAGTCTAAATTTAGGTTGATTGTTTTCTAGAAGGATTTTTTCAAGCTTTTCAATATCCATAAAAAGTTATTCTTCTATCTCAAATTTACTCTTAACTTTCTTCACTAAATTTTCTAAGCTCCATTCTACTTTAACTAAATATTCTGAAGCTCCTGATTTAGCAGCCTCTTCAACTTTCTCTACTTCATTAGCATTAGTTAAAACAATTACTTTCATATTTTTTCCTTTTTCATCTTCCCTAAGCTTTTCCAACATTTCTAAGCCAGTCATTTTTGGCATCATTACATCTAAAATAATTACCTCTGGTAGAAATTCTAAAGCTTTTTTTAAACCCTCTTCCCCATCACAAGCTGTTTCCACCTCAAATCCCTCATCTCTGAATTTTTCCGAGATAGGTTCCAAAATTATATTTTCATCATCTACTATTAGTATTTTTTTATTCATATTTTCTTGCCCCGTAGCGAGCTTTGCTCTGCTTCTGGGGTTGATTTAATTTTTTAACTAAATAAAATTTAAAATTATTAACGCTCCAATGGAAATAGTCATAAATGCCACAGCCGCCCATCCAAATAATTTTACCCAAAATGGATGCGTTTCCTTACCCATTATTTTTGAATCATTCCCAACAATCATAATAACAATCATTAAAGGCAGGGCAATGATTCCATTAGCAAAAGCTGCGAAATACAAAGCCATGATTGGATTAATGTTAAAGAAGTTAATCACTAATCCTATTATAACAGAAATAATGATAATTGAATAAAATCCTTTGGCTTTAGAAAATTTATAATCCAAGCCCTCTTTCCATTTCATAATTTCTGCAAGTGCATAGGCACCCGAACTTGCTAAAATTGGGATTGCTAAAAGACCCGTCCCAATTATGCCCAAGGCAAATATAAGATAGGCATAATGACCAACAAAAGGCTTGAGAGCTAAGGCAGCCTGCTCCGCTGAAGTAATTTCTGTTATTCCATTTTTAAAAAGAACTTGAGCAGTTGTAAGGATAATAAAAAAGGAAACAATATTAGCTAAAAACATTCCTGAAGAAACATCCATTCGCATTTTTTTTATTCTTGCATGGAAAAGATGATTTCTAATTGGCTTTCTTGTTTTATTCTCCTCCACTTCCTCTGAAGTTTGCCAAAAGAAAAGATAGGGTGAAATTGTAGTTCCAAAAATAGCAATCATTGCAAATATGTAATCTTTGTTAAAATTGATTTCTGGAATAAATGCTTCTTTAAAAACCTCCAACCAGTCAGGCTTAACCAAAATTCCAGCAATAATATAAGCAAAAAGTGAAAAAGTCAACCATTTAAGAAAACTAACGTAACGATGATAGCCAAGAAAAATTTCACTAAAAATTATAAAAAAGGCAAAAGCAAAAGCCAAAACATAATGATTGATTCCAGTAAGCATTCTAGCAGAAGCTGCCATCGCCCCTAAGTTTGCACTAATATTGATTATATTAGCTACCATCAAAGAGAAAACGATAGAAAGAACAACTTTTCTTTTATAATGTTTAAGTAAAACATTGGAAAGACCTTTATTTGTAACTATGCCAATTCGAGCACAAGCTTCTTGAATAGCAATCATCATTGGCAACAGCCAAGCAGCCATCCAAAGAAGAGCAAATCCAAACTTTGCTCCTGCTGCTGAATAGGTGGCTATCCCTGATGGATCATCATCAGAAGCACCCGTGATTACGCCAGGCCCAAGGGCTCGTAAATAATAACGAAATTTTCTTCGAGGATTTTTAAGTAAATTTTTAATTCGACACATTTCATCGCTAGTAATTGCAATCGTTCCATCAATAGTACTCGACACTCTAACTTCTCCCCAAAAAATCATTTTTCTTGCCAATACTAAAGGGATGCCAACTTCACGACGAAATTCAGAAATAGAAAGAAGTTTCTTCCTTTCTTCTTCGTCATTTTCAGAACATTTTATTTTTTGTTTTTTATTTTCCATTACTTAGTAAATTTTCCAATAATTTTTTCAGCCGACTCTAAATCCTCTTGACAAGAAATTGGATGCCAAAGAGAAGCCTTCTCTACCTTTATTTTATACTTATCTGTCATTTTTGCCAAAGTTTGCGGGAGTCCAAATTCACCATTTCCAATTGAAACTAACTCATAATTAAAAAAATCCTTATTTAAAACATAAACAGCTGCATTAGCTAAATTTCCTTTTGGTCTTTTTGGTTTTTCGATAACTTCTTCCAAATAACCTCTTCTATTAGTCGCTAATATACCAAAATCACTTGGATTTTCAACTTCCTTAGCTAAAACAGCTAAATCATTTTTTAAAATTTTAACAATATCTTTTTTAACATATAAATCATCCCCCATCATTACCATAAATTTATCTTCCAAGATACTTTTCGCTAAATGAAGTGCTCCACCTGTTCCATTTAATTTTTTTTGAAAAACATAATGAATTTTCCGACCATCAAACTCTTTTCCAAAAATTTCCATAACATTTTCTGCACAATAGCCAACAATAAAAATAATTTCTTTAATGCTTTTTGGTAACATTTTAACTTTGTGTTCCAAAATCGAACACCTCCCTATTCTCAACATCGGCTTCGGAGTATTTTTAGTTAAACCTTTCATTCTCTTGCCTCTCCCAGCTGCGAGTATCACGCATTGCATAAATTTTTCCTTAATGATTAAACAACTATATTGATCAGCCTGTTTTTCACGAAAACAACTTTTCTAATTTCTTTGCCTTGTATATTTAATTTTACTTTTTCACTTTGCATCGCCAATTCTTTTGCTTCATCTTCTGAAATGTCCATTTTTACTTTTATTTTATCCCGAACTTTTCCAGAAATCTGAATAATTAATTCAAATTCTTCATCTTTGATTAATTTCTCATCATACTCTGGCCAACTTTCTTTGAAAATACTTTCTGATTTTCCAATTCTGCTCCAAAGCTCTTCCACAAAATGTGGAGCAAAGGGAGAAAGAATAATTAAAACTTTTTCAAAATCCTCTTTGCAAATATTTTCTTCTTTTTCCATCGCATTCGCCAAAATCATTAGTTGACTAACGGCGGTGTTGAATCGAAAATTTTCAATATCTTCTCCGACTTTTTTGATTGTCTTATGGAGAATATTTTCTATTTTTTCATTTTTTTCAACACTAACTTTTTCTTGTAAATTCCAAAGTTTATCTAAAAATCTTCTTGTTCCAATAACTCCCTTTGTGCTCCAGGCGATATTCTGAACAAAAGGCCCCATAAACATTTCATAAAGTCGAAATGCATCAGCCCCAAATTCTGAAATAATATCGTCAGGATTGATTACGTTTTTCCAACGTTTACTCATTTTTCTTCCATCTTCAGCATTAATAAGCCCAACATGGACTAATTTTTTAAAGGGCTCTTTAGTTGAAACAACTCCGATATCAAACAAAAATTTATGCCAAAAACGAGCATACAGAAGATGCCTAGTTGCATGTTCGGCTCCACCAACATATAAATCTACTGGCATCCACTCTTTTTCTTGATTTTTGTCAATCAAAGCTTCTCTATTTTTCGGATCAATATAGCGCAAATAATACCAGCAAGATCCAGCCCATTGAGGCATCGTATTGGTCTCCCTCTTAGCCTCTTTACCACATTTTGGACATGTTGTATTTACCCAATCAGTAATATTAGCTAGGGGCGATTCTCCGCTGTCTGTGGGCTCATAATTCTCTACTTCTGGAAGCTCAAGAGGTAATTCACTCTCTGGCAAAGCTACTCCTCCACAATCATCACAATGAACGATTGGGATTGGCTCTCCCCAATATCTTTGACGAGAAAAAACCCAGTCACGCATCTTATAATTAACCTTTTTCTTCCCTATTTTTTCTTTTTCCAACCAATCAGCCATTTTTTCTTTTGCTTCTTCTGAAGTTAATTCACTATAATCATTAGAATTTATTAGCAATCCATAATCAGTATAAGCGCTTTCTTTAACAGAAGATTTTCTATCTTCACTTTTTATAACTTCAATAATTTCTATATTATTTTTCTTCGCAAATTCAAAATCTCTTTCGTCATGAGCAGGAACTGCCATAACAGCACCTGTCCCATAATGACCCAAAACATAATCAGCTACATATAAAGAAATTTCTTTTTTATTAAAAGGATTAATAACTTTTATACCTTGCAGTTCTACCCCCGTTTTTTGTCCGACGCTTCCGGTCGGACCCCCGACATTATTTTTAATGAGCGTCGGGGCTTTTCCACCAATTCTTTCCAACTCAGTCTTATTTTGTGATTGAGTTATATATTTTTCAACTTCACTATAATTTTCAATCTTATCTTTCAATTTATTCAAAATTAAATGCTCTGGAGCCACAACCGCATAAGTCATTCCAAAAACCGTATCAATACGAGTAGTATAAACTTCAATTTTTTCTTCATTATCCTTTATTTTCATTTCAAACTCGACTCCTTCACTTCGACCAATCCAATTTTTTTGCTGTTCCTTAATTAAGTCTTCCCAATCCAAATCATCACTATCCAAATCTTTCAAAAGCCTATCGGCATAGTCAGTCATCCTTAAAACCCATTGTCTCAATTTCTTTTGAGTAATTTCAGTCCCGCATCTTTCACAATTTCCATTTTCCAGATCTTCATTAGCAAGAACGGTTTTGCATTTTGGACACCAATTAACTGGCTCCTCCGATTCATAAGCTAAACCTTTTTCAAACATTTTAAGAAAAATCCATTGTGTCCACTTATAATAATCTGGATCAGTTGTATTAATTTCTCTATCCCAATCATAAGTTGGTCCAAATTTTTTCAGCTGATTTTTAAAGGTGGCTATATTTTTTTCTACTGCAATTTTTGGATGAATTTTATTTTTAATAGCATAATTTTCTGCCGGTAAACCAAAAGCGTCCCATCCCATTGGATGAATCACACTAAACCCATTAAGTATTTTAAATCTAGAAACGACATCAGTTGCAATATAACCTTTGGGATGACCCACATGGAGACCATCACCCGAAGGATAAGGAAACATATCTAGAGCATAGAATTTTTTGTCTTTACTATAATCCTTATAAATTCCATCTTTTTCCCATTTTTCCTGCCATTTTGGCTCTATTTTACTTGGATTGTAATTTTCCATAGGTTTTTATCAATTAGTTTGATTATACGCTTAAATTAAGTTTTTTTCAAGAATTTAAGCTTTATTTAAAAACTTTTATTTTTTAAAAAATAGAGGCTGTAATCGATGTGTACAGCCTCTTTTTTCTTATGTTAGCCTACCAGGCAACAAGAATAACCGCCTTTCTCTTCTCCTATTATCATATACTTTTTAGGAAGCTTTTTTTCTTCTGTAATTATTTCTCCTAAACATCTTTCTTTCTTTATCTTCTGCAAACAACGACTACTACCCTTCATTCGATTACAGTCTAGTGAACAAACAATTCTATCAATTTCACTTTTTTTCATAGTCTTTCCTCCTCTAAAAAGTTAGTGGTTTATTTTTTTTCTAAAGAACTAAAAAACCCGGTTTCGCCGGGTTGCTTTCTTCTATTACTAGTTTATATACTTATAGAAAAATTTTACCCAACGAAAAACAACTCACTAAAATGAGTACCAGCACAGTAATGTTCAAAATGTTTTTCTTTGAATATTTTTCCATGTGTTCAATATAACATTATTAAAAATTTAGTCAAATTTCAATATGGATACCCGTGTCTTTATTATTTTAATACTTACCTAGGTACTTACCTAGGTACTTACCGAAGTACTTACTTGAGTAAGTACATAGGTTGATAATTTTGGAATGCTTTAGACAATCTAAAAGCAAGCTCTAAAGCTTGCTTTTAAGAATTTTTTATCTATCTTAGAATAACTATTTCATAATCTTAAGATAAATCTTTTTCCCAATTTTATAGATTAGCAATAATATTCCAAATATTATTATTGCCAAAATTATCAAGATAGGTATAGCAATTATAATAAATCTTATTAGGAAATCTAACAATCCTTGAATATTTTTAATAAGTCTATTAAAAGAGCCTTTGATAACTTGAATGGGTCTCCAAGAAGCAACTACAGTAATATTAGAATCCTCTGATATACTTGCGGTTATTGTTGACATGTCGGTTTGAGATGAAAGATATTTAATTCTTCCTTGCAATCTTTCAATTTCCCCACGCACTCTTGAGACTTCCTTAGTCACCATTAAAATATCTGCAATCTTTCCTGAATTATCAAGAATTTTCAAGAATGTCCCTTCCTCTATTTTTTTATTATTAAGCTGAGCTTGAAGATCAGCATATTCTTCAGTAACATCTTTTCCAGAAGTTGACTCTCGAATTACTAAGGATGCAACTCCTTTTATTTCCTTAAATGTTTTTTCAAAATTTATAACTGGAACTTTAATGGTTAAGCTCCCACTTTTTACATTCGCTTTTGATTGATAGAAATTAGATGAAAAAACACTCCCACTATTCATTTTTGCAATATTGTCTATTTCATTAACAGCCTCATCAACCTTATCAACTTTTAAATTTAAACTTCCATTTTTTATAATTTTCTTATCAGTCTGAGTTCTTGTTATATTAACTCCTCCTTTTGAACTTGCCGGACTTAAGACAACTGAGTCAAGAGATTCTTCCATCATCATACCTGAATCAGATTCATAATCATTTCCTCCAAAACTCGACATCTGTGATGTTGAACCTTCAAGCATACTTTTGCTTGCAGAAATAACAACAAAAATAATTATTAACACTGTTATAGAGATACTAATAGCTCCTATTATTTTTATTTTTTTACTCATAATTTATTTTTAAAAATTATAAATTAATTATACCATTAAATTTAAAGAATAAAAAAAGAGACATTTAATAATAAATGTCTCTAATTATTTTACTTAGTTCTAAGCTGACGGCTTCAAAGATGAATGATGATGAATGATTTTCCATTCTCCATTCAAATCCCTTTTCCAAACATATGAAAACCGAGCATTAGCAATGAATCTTTCACCCTCTGGACCAACCTCAAAATCATACATTCCTGAATGTAAATAACAATCGTCTCCTAAGAATTGAACCTCTTCTTCTTTGATTTCTCCTCTTGGATTCTTTTCAAGAAAATGAATAAAATAACTTTCTGCTCCCGCAATTCCCTTTTTAAATTCAGGATTAAGTGTCGGGAGAAAAGTATTATCTTTAGTATAAAGTTCCGCTACTTTTTTTGGATCTTTTGTTTGAAGAGCTTCATTCCACTTTTTAAAGTTTTCTTGAGCTATTTTTTTTATTTCCATAATTTGTTCCTTTCTTATTAATTGTTAAATTACTATTTATTTAAAAAATTAATTAATTTTTATGCCGCTATGGGTTCGATGTTTTTTAGCTATTTTAACACGATTGATTTCTTTTTCTATTAAGGCCGAAATGCGTGCATATTCTTCTTCGCTTGTATCTAGCTTTTGTTTTTTGAGTTCTTCTGCTCGAACCCGTGCCTCATCGGCTCGCTTTTCATCAATCTCTTCTGCTCTCTCTGCTGTATCAGCTAAAACATTTAGACTATTATTATCAAATTCTATAAAACCGCCAGAAACTGCCATATAAATTTCTTCTCTTTTATCCCGAAGCATAATTTCACCAGCTTTGAGAGATGCAATGTATGATCTATGATTTGGCAAAATTGTCACTTGCCCATTTTCCACAGGCAAAGTAGCTTGATCAATTTCTTGATCAAAAACAATTCTTTCTGGAGTAATTATTTTAAATTTTATTTTTTTCATAAATTATTTTTTTACCCTATTTAATAAAATTTTGTTCTACAAAATTTGTTTTTTCATAGAAAAAACTATTTTATAAGGTTAACTTCGGAGATATCTCCTTTCATATAAAACTCCTGTTCAGAAACTTCGTCATATTCACCATCTAAGATTGCCTTAAATCCCCTAACAGTATCTTTAAGCTTAACATATTTTCCAGGTGTTCCAGTAAATTGTTCCGCTACAAAGAAAGGTTGCGATAAGAATTTTTGAATTTTTCTCGCTCGAGCAACAGTAATCTTATCCTCATCAGAAAGTTCTTCCATCCCCAAAATTGCAATAATATCTTGAAGGTCTTTATATCTTTGTAAAACTTGCTGCACTCTACGTGCCACATCATAATGTTCCTCTCCAACAATTTTTGGATCAAGAATGGTTGAGCTAGAATCTAATGGATCTACTGCAGGATAAATTCCAAGTTCTGAAAGACCACGGGAAAGCGATACAGTTGAATCTAGATGTCCAAAAGTTGTAGCTGGAGCAGGATCAGTTAAGTCATCAGCTGGAACATAAACTGCTTGAATTGAAGTAATTGAACCTTTTTTTGTTGAGGTAATTCTTTCTTGCAATCTTCCCATCTCTTCAGCCAAAGTTGGCTGGTATCCTACCGCTGATGGAATACGTCCTAAAAGTGCGGATACCTCACTACCTGCTTGAGTAAAGCGAAAAATATTATCAACAAAAAACAATACATCTTTTCCTTCTTGATCGCGAAAATATTCTGACATCGTCAAAGCAGAAAGAGCAACTCGCTGACGAGCTCCTGGTGGTTCATTCATTTGTCCAAAAACTAATGCGGTTTTATTAAGTACTCCTGATTCTTTCATCTCGTGATAAAGATCATTTCCTTCGCGAGTTCGCTCTCCTACTCCTGCAAAAATTGAGTATCCTCCATGCTCTTGGGCAATATTACGAATAAGCTCCTGAATCACAACAGTCTTTCCTACTCCAGCTCCACCAAAAAGTCCAACTTTTCCTCCTTTGATAAATGGACAAATCAAATCAATAACTTTAATTCCAGTTTCAAAAATTTCTGCGGTTGTTGATTGTTCAGAAAATTTTGGTGCATCACGATGAATCGGATCAAGTCTTTCTGATTTAACTTCATCTTTAATCCCATCAATTGGCT
>Ga0222628_1000525_pt1 | contig 15618 bp, 22 predicted proteins | sample AntAcemetageno95_FD_179860 | JGI IMG/M metagenome (GOLD analysis project Ga0222628, IMG submission 179860) | Saline water microbial communities from Ace Lake, Antarctica - #95 | ecosystem: Environmental > Aquatic > Non-marine Saline and Alkaline > Saline | place: Antarctica: Ace Lake | collected...
CAACCTTTTCACGAGGGGTCATCCCACTCTCCGCAGAATGCCTATGCTACCAGCAAATCTGCTGCTGAAATGTTTCTTAGAAATTACCATCGTGCTTTTAACCTCCCTCTCATTATTACTAATGGAGCTAATACCTACGGAGAGCGTCAATTGGAGGAAAAGATAATACCTTTAACGATATCTCGTATAATGAGAGGGGATAAAGTTCCTCTTTACAAAACTCCAGCGCAGAGAATGTGGCTTCATGTTGAAGATCATTCAGCAGGTATTATTAATGCTATGCAATTTGGTGAAATTGGAGAAAACTATTGTTTAGCCCCTGATCCTGAAAATGAATTATATACTTCAGACCTCGTTCAAAAGATTTGCGATTTATTAGATGTAGACTTTGAATCAGTTGTTGACTTTGTAGAGGATAGACCTAATTATGACCTTCGCTATTTTATGTCTAATGAAAAAGCTACTCATGAGTTAGGGTGGTTGCCTGATAAGTATATAAATGATGAGTTGAGTAAGGTTGTTGCCTATTATAAGGGGAAATTTAGTAATGAGTAAACTTAAAATAAAGTTCATGCTCGTAGTGTGTCGGTTTCTTAAAGATTACTATAACATGAATACTCCTAGTAATACTGTTAAACTTTCTGATATTGATAATTTACTAGAAGAGTTGGTGACGGAGTTGGGGACCAATTGAAGATAGCAGTAACTACAGACACACATTTAGGTGTATCACATAACACTACTAAGATACATGAGAAGTTTCTTAAAAAACTTATGGCGGAATCCTTTGATATTTTGGTTCACACAGGAGATATTGCTTCACATAAGCAGAAGCAGTTATATCGTTCCTTGTTCATGTTTCGGGAAGCTTTAGGTGACATACCGATGCTCATTGTTTTAGGCAATCATGATCTTTGGGATCTTGAGGCTTGGAACCAAAAGAATAGTAGGTTTAACCGAAGAACTTCTTATGAGCAGATGAGAGTCCAACAACGAGAGTGGTTTGAAGAACTTAATATACACTATCTTCAAGATGAGGATTATATCTTTGGGGATGAAGTAATCTTCTATGGTTATGATGGTTGGTACAAGCACCTACCCCCTCCGTCTAATGATAAGAACTGGATGCCCCCATTCGCAAAGTCGTGCCCTATTGACCAGTATCTCAGCTATAGAGCTAACAAGACTCTCGACGTTATCTTGTCGTCAGTAGAAGCTATGAAGAAGGCTAAACCCCACCTTAAGTCAGTGTGCGCCACACACCACTCGCTGACACCCTATAGAGGCGGTTTTGATACTATGAGCGGAGACCTTCGTCACTTGGACTTTCTCAGCAAAGACTTCGACTTGGTGCTAAACGGTCACTCCCACCAAGAGGTAGACGAAATACATAAGTATTGTGAGGGAAACACGGTTCAATCTTGTAGGGTTGTTAACGTGGGAAGTGACTATGATAAGCCTAAATATCTTATTTTGGAGATTTAAATGAGTGGTGGACCCTTAAATCTTAAGTTTCCTGATGAGAACACTAAGCAAGGTTTTTTTGTTATTTTAAGGGATAATGTCCGTATTCCTGTATGTAAAGGATGTGGCAGATTTTTCTCTTATGGATTTCCTTCAAACGAAGATGGTCTTTCTGACCACATTATTTGTGTGGAGAATGATATTATCTGTAAATGTATACACCATGATGTTGTTTCGAGGCTGATTAAACAAAAAGGAGATAGTCTTATTGATATCTCTACTTGGTATCACATTTTAGGTAGAAGATAAAGGTTGACTTACTGTATAAACGCCAAGTAGCCTGTATATACATCTAAACAGGGGAACAGCTATGCGATTTTTAATACTAACTCTGATGCTACTTATAAGTTTGGAATCCTATGGTTATTCTTTTGCTAAGAATCCTATCTATCACGCTATAAAAATTTTAAATAAAAAAATAGATAAAGAGAAAGCTATGGAATATTCTAATATAATAGCTAAGTATAGTCGTCTTTATTCCCTAGACCCTTTTCTTCTTGTATCTATAGCTAGACAGGAAAGTCATATTGTTCTTAATACTTCTGCAGGTCATCTGGAGGAAGAAGTGATTTTACAGGAGGACGGTGAATTTGTAAAGCGTTTTATTGTCACAGATATGTGTATGATGCAAATACACCGGAGTAATGTCTTGAGGCTTAAACTAGACCCAAATAGACTTCTCACTAGTGCTGACTATTGTATTCATGAGGGTGCTAAGATACTTCAAGGTTTTAAATATCTCATTAAGACAGATTCTAGATGGTGGTCAAGATACAATGCCTCTATTTTAGAACGTAGGAGAGAGTATGAGGAATTTATTTTAAAACATTATAAAAAAATTATGGATACAGTTCCAAATATTTACCGTACTATTAAGAAATATAATTCTATTCCCACAATAAGAAAAGATGGGGAAGTATACCTGTGAGTTGTACGTCTTATGAATGCTGAGTACGTCTATATTTTTGATTTAGTTAATTCTTTAAAAAAAGATAACCGTTTCCTTTCTGAAGACATAGCTAAGAATAATCTAGAGGAGTCTTTATCTAAGGGTGTTTTAGTTAAGGGTACTAAGCTAGATGTAGTTTCCTTGGACTATCTTAATCCTTTCTCTAAGAAAATGGGTACGTGGTATTATTATAAATGTCCTATATGTTTTTGTAAGGCTCGGAAGATTTACATAACTGAAGGAAACCGGGTAGGTTGTCGGAAATGTTCTAAGATAAAGAATAGGCGGAAGGTAACTACTTCTGCCGATAGAGTTCTTCGTATTCAAGAATATGTTTATGAAGTAGTAAAAGGTAATGTTTCGCCTAAAAGAAAAAAGAAGCTCATAGGGAGCATAGCCTCACATTACGAGCAACTTGATGATGTCTATAAGCTTGCCTATAATAATTTTGTATTCAAGAGTTTACAGGACTGGTGCTTAGAAACACTTAGAGATAACAATTTAGAGAACCCCTACAAAGAAGCTTTACGAGATGTCCTTAAGAAGATAAAAGATGGGAGGAAGATTCTAGTCAAAACAGGATTGAGTTCTTCTAGAAATAAAAAATACGAAATCTGATAATTCATTTATATGGCTAAAGATTGAATGTTTAAAGGGGTAATTAGTTTATGAAATTGTCGGATAGGGATTTAATTTTAGTGTCTAATTGGTTTGATATAGCTCAAGGTTCTTTAGAAGACGCAGACCTCAAACTATTTGATAAAATATCTTTTTATCTGAAAGAAGATATTAAGACTCCTAAAGGGGGAGATGATGATTACCTTATATTTGATTTAGAAGCTTGTTCCAAAAGTGACGATGAAGACAACAATGAGGACTTCTTAGAAACTTTCGAAGAATTCTAGGCTATATCCTAATATCCCTAAGCTCTTTCCGAAGAGTTCTTTTCATCGCCCCTACACCGGCAACAGTCATTTTGAATTGCTCTGATATTTCTTTATCCCTGTACCCTCTTAAGTAGTATCTCAATAAGTTATAAAGTGATCTTCTCTCTGGCTCTCCAATAAAGAATAACTTTTCTTCTTCACCATCTTTATTTTTAATAACATCACTTCGAATGATTCCTTTCTTTTCTATAGACTCTAATTTTTTGTCTATTAGTAGACGTTCTAAGCCACTCATGTTATCACTCATGTGGTCATTGCTGAGAGCCTTAATAAGATTGTCCTCAGTACAACCTGTTTCTCCAAAGGCGTCTAATAATTTAGCAACATCTATTTCTATATCTTGGTCAAGAACAAGAGTACCTTTATTATTATCCTTTAGCTTTTCTAACTTACTTAATAACTCAATCTTTAGGTCTGAGCTAATAGATGGGGTGAAATGGTCGAATACGTTTTCTAACATTTTTATTTTTGAGTTACTGTTCTCATCATAACCTGAGTCGTTATAGGAATCTAGGGAAGCGTGAAGCTCGTCCGGTTTTATTTTATTGTAATAAGAGCACACATAATTTCTAACAAAAGTATATATGTAGGTAGAGAACTTAGCCTTAGCACGTTTCACTTCCCAAATATTTTTATCAGGATCAACTCCAACATATAGAGGAGCATATTGCTGAATATAATTCTTTTTGAATAATCTTTCATATATCTCATTTTTTATATCATCAATGTCATAGTATTCGAGAACAACTCTGTAGAACTTGTTGATAAAGTTACAAACATCCTTATCATTGTTTAGATAAAAATCGGTGACATTTCTTACAACTTTCAAAATAAACCTCCGTGTTTATATTAAGCTACGACGTCACTTCTTCCTTAAAGGTATACGTCTCCATTTCAGGATAATATCCTTAGACTAATCTTGTCAAGATGTTTTTTGCTATTAGTTAAAATAATTCAGCTAAATTTTCTGCTATAGTTACTGAGGTTATAAAATCAACATCGTCCATACCATTAGTTGGCTGAAAATTTTGTTCAAAACTTTCTTTTTTCTTTATTTCTCCTTTTTTAGCTACAATTATAAAAATACCAGTATCTATGTTGTAAGAGCACTCAGTCTCTACCCCCTCTGGAGTAGTGTCTTCCCACATTATCATCATGTATCCTTACTTAGTTTCAAGCATTTTGTCAAACAAATCATTAACAATATCTGCTGTTTTGTTATAGATAGCTCCCACAGCACTATCTCCCAATACCTCATCAAAAAGTTCTTTCTTTTTGGCTAGAATTTCATAAGTCTTCTCATCTACAGAATCTAAGCACATCATATAGAATAAGAATATTTTATCATGGGTACTCCCTATACGGTGTATTCTTCCTATAATTTGAAGAAAATCTCCGTATGAAAAAGGTAGATCATAGAAAACTAAATATCCAGAGCTTTGAAGGTTGATAGCTTCTTTTGCCGCTGAGTTAATTATCATTATGTTACAGTCTTCACTTGTGTTGAATACCTTCTTATTGGTCTCTCTGTCTCGAGCTTTGACATCCCCAGTTATCTTAGTACACTTGACTTTTAGCTTAGATAGAATCATATCTTCTATCCTATTCACCATTTTTTTAAAGCGAGTGTATATAACTACTTTTTCTCCCGCCAAGTCATTCTTTAATATATTAAGCAGTTCCTCTTCTTTAGCCGAAGGAATATTAATATCTATAAGTTTGGGGCTATTGGCTATTTGTTGGCAGTAGATTAAGGCTGTAAGCTTATTAATTATTTTAGGGTCTCTTGACTCTAAACCCTCTGAGTCTTCCTTAATAAGCCTTTTAACGTGTTCTAGGTGGAACTTAGGCTTATTGAACTTGTCGTAGTCGATAAGCCCTTCTACAGCGTCATCATATAGGTCTTGTTGCCTAGGTGACATTTTAATTTTAATCTCTCGAGAGACAATTTCTGGTAGGTCTTTCGCAACTTCAGCCTTCTTTCTACCTAAAAAAAATGGGTCAATGGTCTTTTTAAAGTGGGGTACATTTTTAAACCCCACTATCTCACTTATAACTTTCCCCCTTTTTCCTTTCCCTTTCCACATTTGTTTTGTGTTAATAATGCAGTAGTTTTTCTTAAAAGAGGTATAACTTCCAAATAAGCCTGGCATTATGACATTGTAAATTGACCAAGCTTCTACAAGGTTATTCTTAATAATAGTCGCAGATAAACCATAAACTCTCTCCGCAATTCTGGAGATAACTTTAGCGTGTTCCGAAGTCATTGACTTGTTGTTCTTAAAAGCAGTTGCCTCATCGAACACTACCATATACTTGTGCTTCTCCATCATCTTTTTTAGAATGTGACCGTCAGAACACATGGTGTTGTAATTGAATATAACTACGTTGTGTTTCTCTTCTAAGTATTTGCGAAACTGATATTCTCTAGCGTCGAAGGAAGTTAGGTATTCTTTGCACTTTAACCTTACCCCGTCAACTTCCTTTATAGTGGTTGACTCCACAATCTTAGATGTAATTCCCGTGCAGAATTTATCAAACTCGTCTGCCCATTGATACATCGCTGACGATGGGCAAATAATCATTATTCTGTACTCAGGGTCTTTGGCGAGAAGAGTAGTGTAGGTAGCTATAGTCTGCAAAGTTTTTCCTAAACCGCAGTCGTCCCCTAAAACAAATCTTTTCACCATGTACATGTGTACCGTTCCTATAGACTGATAATATCTCATTTGATACTCAGGTCTAAGGAATTTGTTGGGAGCCAACTTTAAGTCAGTCTTCTTCCTAATCTTTAATAGTTTGTGGTACGCTGCTCCGTAATCTTCACTCATATTAATCCTTAGCGTATTTCAGCTTATTGATGCATATAAAAAACCATAACCAAGATAGGTGTATTTGTCTGTATTTTTTCCATAAATTACAGAAACGAGGTCGAAAGCTTCTCCATTTAAGGGTTATCTCTATCCCCACGATGACTCTCTCTCATCTTTAAGATCATTAAACCACAAGTCTTTTTTATAGTCCTGCCTATGGTCTTTAAATAGCTCTGCAATCTGGCTTGCAACCATTCTATCATAATGCTTTTCTAATCCAAATATACTTTGTTTAGTTTTATTATAAAGGGTTGTCCCATCATCTACTACTTCAATACTAACTCTAATTTCCATAAATCTCCTTTTTTGTAATATTAAGCTGTTTTTTACGAAAAATCAAATTGACAGGAGATGTTTTTACAGTAATTATATCATTAACAGCTAAAAAAGTTAACACAGCACAGGAGGCTTTATGTCACATTTTACTACACTAATAATCGGAGATAACCCAGAGGAACAATTAGAACCTTACTGTGAGCAAACGGAAGATCCTAAGTACACCGAATTTATTGTAGAAGCAGAGTGGGCTGAGTGTTGGGAGGAGGAAACTCTTGATGTAGTTAACATGCCTGACGGAAGAAGATTGCTTGCTTGGGATGAAGAGTTTAATGTGAAGTCTGAAGATGGTTTTGGTTATGATTCCGTTATTCCTGAGGGGCTATGTAAAGTTGCTGTGCCTTTTAAAGAATACTACCCCAACTATGATACTTACATGACCGAATGGCACGGGGTAGAAAAGAATGATGATAATGAGTATGGTTATTTTAAAAACCCGAACGCCAAATGGGACTGGTATGTTTTAGGAGGTCGTTGGAGTGGATTTTTTACTCTTAAGGACGGAAGCAAATCAGACCAAGCTCTTTTTAAAGATATAGATTTTGTTAAGATGGACGAGGAAAGACTTCTTAAAGGTGAGAAAGACTGGGAAGCATCTGAGAAATATATTGAAGATCAGAAATTGAAAGAAGAAGAAGTGAATGGCGGTACTCTCTATTTTCAGTATGGTCGTGAAAAAGACGCCACTAAGGAAACTTTTATGAAGGGTTACGCAGGTCTTTCAGTTTTCTCTATTTTAAAAGATAGCAAGTGGTTTGAGAAAGGAAAGATGGGATGGTGGGCTTGTGTTTCTCATGAAAAAGATGAAATTAAATGGCAAGATGAGTTGTCCTCTGTTTTAGTGGATACTCTTCCAGAGACTATGCTGTCTCTATACGATTGCCATATTTAACTAGGAGATACTATGGACTGGGCAAGCAGTGATTGGCATTTTGATCACACTAATGTGATTAAATATTGTAATAGACCTTTTGATAATGTTCACGAGATGAATGAAACTATTATAGAGAATATGAATAGCTCCATGTCTCCTGAAGATACTCTTCATTTTTATGGCGACTTTGCTTTTTGTAATATTGAGAAACAAAAACAGTTTTTTTCTAGAATAAATGTTGCAAAGATAATTATACATAAAGGTAATCATGATCGTTCGAAGAAGAGATTACTTGAAATTGGTTTTCATAAGGTATACACTACTTACCAAGATAGAGTGTATAAGGGTATTCGTTTCAGAGAGTCACATTACCCTTTTGCTCCTCAGGACCATGATGTTATTGTTCGTTTTGAAGAGAGAAGACCTCCTAGGGAAAATATTGATTGGTTAATTTGCGGTCATATACATGATAAGTGGGCTAACTTGGAAAATCAGATTAATGTTGCGGTAGATGTCCGAGATTTTAAACCTATCTCTTTTGATGAGATAGTGGAGCTGACTAAAATTTTAGACCCCAATTATTGTGGTGTAGGTAAGTCTAACATACATAACTACTGAGGTTAATATGTGTAGCGATTTTAAAAAGTGTTCTAAATGTGGTAGTGAGAAGTTTGTTACTAAAGAAAAAACTGAAGTTTGTAGTGAGTGCCTAAGTTCTTATTTTGATTATATAGAGAAAGTGCGTATAGAAAATAAGGAAGATGTTGCTAAGTGGATTTTACCCTTTGGTAAGTATAAAGGTGACGCTATAGGTGATGTCTATTTAGAAGATAGAGGGTATGTGGTTTGGTTATCAAATCAAGAATGGTTGCAAGATGGTTTTAGAGATATTGTTGAGAAAATTTTAGATTGAGGGAGAGTCATGTTTAAGTTAGGGTTAGATAGACACGGCGTAATTTGTGAATCTCCTAAACTTTTTTCAGACTTAACTAAACTAGTTAAGTCTGATGGAGGAGAAGTTCACATATTAACTGGAAATTCTATTGACGAAAAGGTTTTATCTGAATTAAAAGGTTTTGACATTGTTTATGATAGTCTTTTTTCTATAACTGATCACCATAAAATTTTAGGCACTCCGATAACATATTCTAACCCTAATAATCCTTGGATAGACCCTATTTTGTGGGATAAGACAAAGGGAGATTACTGTAAGCGGAATAAAATTGATTTTCATATAGACGATACTGAGCGTTATGGTGAGTATTTTGAAACTGGCTTCTGTATTTTTGATTACTTTCGCAGACGCTTTGATTGGAATCTAGCAACCTCACATAAAGCTGGGGCTTTTATCCTATCTTCTGCGGAAGATGTATACCTAAAAATAATTGAAATTTCGAAAGGATTATAACTTGATGCAGCAGACTTTTACATCAACTAGGGAGGCACTGTGCCTACCTACTACATAGGTATTCGTTTCGGCAATAGCTTTTTAGGCTGTTCTATGAATAAGCTAAATTATGGGAAATAATATGCGTCATTTCTGACGTTTTGTGGCAAGTGTTATTTTCTAAAAACGTCTTACATCTCATTTAAACTATTGATTTTATTTGATTTATAAAAAGATAAAATATTTGTTTTTTCTTTGTTGACAGGGTCTATATAGAACACTACGCTTTTAATGTAACATTTACACACTAACTAAAAAAAAAGAACACTGAGGAGTGAAGCAATGCAAAATGTATCTATCACCGAACTAACCCCAAAAAGAAAAAATGTAGTAACTGAGAGAATTGCTCGTTACTGGTCGGAGGGTTATTCCGCTAAAGAAGTCGCTGCTAAGATTAAGATTTCACCCAAGCAAGTATCTATTGATGTCACTGATTCAGAAGTTAATTTGTCAGTTCGGAGCATTGCATCTTATATGGGAAACTTGACTAAGCTCTACGTAGCTTGATTTTAAGGTCTTTCAAAAGGGTGTTGTGTCAAATAACACCCTATAAAGGCGTAGTAGTTTAAATAAACTTTTTTTAGAAGTAGTCTTCTAATTTTCCATCACGAATGGTGTCGAGCGTGGCGCAGTGTATTCCTCCGCCAAATATTCTAGCGTGTCTAAATTTTATAGGGATAGGGGTGAAACCTTTTCTTTCTAAAGTTTTTATTAGTTTGGGCATATCCTCATACACAATAATTCTTTTTTCATCGATAGGAAGCACATTAACGCTTATGCTGCTACTAGCTAACAGAACTTCTCCTACAGGATAATTACCTTTTTCTTCTTCGGGCATAACTAAAGTGTCCCACCCTTGCAACGGTTTAGGGAGTAAGTGCTTTTTATCATGCATATTCATGGGGTTTATGAGAAGAACTCCAGGTCGAAGAGGCATAATCATACCGTCAATATGATTATCGGTTAAGCGTACTTGGTGTATGCGGTATTGTTCTCCCAAGTGCCTTTGTAACCATTCAGCTCCCAAAACGTGATTCTGCGTACTGACGTTCATAACTATATCTTTACCAAACTTAAGGCATTGGGCTGCATCAAATATTATTTCATAGTCTTCAGGGGTATTCTCTACTGCCCTGATATCTATATCTGGGAACATTGCTTTTTCTCTTTTGAGATAGCTATAGTCAAAAGATTTGTCTAGCAGCATAGGTCTTGGGGCGCTGCTCCACCTTGCCCCTTTTCTATAATAATCCATGAAAATTTTCTTCATTAAATCATTTTCAAAGTAACGGTTTCTTTGCATACAGGGAGTTTCTATTATATGGTCTCCCACGACAAGTACTTGGTCTCTAGGATTATCTACGGGGCGAGTGATTCCTTTCCAGTTAGGAGATTTGAAATCAGCCATTTTAACTTCATCCGGGCGGTGTACTTTAATATTTAGACTTTCGAATAACTTTTGTAAGTTTTCTAAGTCTTCTTGTCTTTCTTCTATGTACTGCTTGGAAGTTGTTATAACATCTTCTTCTAATTTGCTATATTTTAAGTTGTTAGCATAAACAAGGCGAAAGGTTATGTCTGCAATTCGACTGTAATTCATAACAGAACCGAGTATAACTTCTCTCAACCTCCCCCATTCAGTGTGTACGTTAACGCTCATGTGAATCCTTTCTTAAGTATATTACAGGTAGACAGTATCATACTTAATGAGAAAAAAATTTAATTCCTTAAGGGCTAGGGCACGTAAGCGAAACCTTCCTGTTAATATATCCTATGAATACTATAGGCAGCTAAAAATGGATGACTGCTATTATTGTGGCGTTTCTGGAATGCTTCTACAGTTTTATTGTGAGGTTATGGAAATAAATACCCCGTGGATGACAATCGATAGAAAAGATAATTTGAAAGGATACCTAGTAGGTAATGTAGTTCCAAGCTGTTTTCTCTGTAATAAGATAAAAGGTTCTTTTTTCGATGTTGAAGAAATGAAAAAAATAGGGAAACAATTTGTTGCTCCTAAACTAAAAAAATTTGAAGATGAAGCCATCGAAGCTTTTGGTGAGTGGTGTGACTACAACATCGATTTAGATGATGGGGAAGGATGGGAAGAACCACCTGAGTCAACTTTGGCAGATACGTAAGCTCTTTTATCTGTGTAGTTTTTCTTATAGGGGTCTATAAAGATTAATTTTTTTCTTTCCTTTCCTTTACCATAAGGTTGCCATCTGAAATGTCCGGATACCTTAACTTCTCCACAGGTATAGACTTTAGGTAGTTCGAAATTTTCACCTACTAAGTAAAAAGATTTCTGAGTTAAGACCTTTTTCTGTCCTTCTCTTTTTGATTTTTTTGGAGAGAACTCATTTATCTTCTCTAGAAGATTTTCGGAGTTGTGTATATACAAGATAGCGTTGAAGATAGTAGCGTGGTGAGAAGAGTACTCCGCCTGCTCTGTTGTCTTCCTAAACTTAGGAGGCTCTAACCCGTCCCTAGCCTCTTTCTCATTAGAAGCATAAAGAGCTACAAACTCATGCTTCTTGATAAGTTCCTCGACAGTTATTTCTTTATCTTCTAAAGGGACATTGAGATGAGCTACTAGTAGACTTTTATTGCTATTCTCCACGAGTATGCCTAGATAAAGGTTGTTTCCGAAATCATCATTTATATCAATAAAAACTCCTTTAATAATATCACCTTCATTATCTCTAAGATTAGGTAGGTGAAAAAAACCTGTGAAGTTTTTAGGTAGGTACTTTACTTTTAAGTCTAGTCTTGTGTTTGCTAAAGCTACTGTGAGGTTTTTGTTGAAGAGATAATTCCCCCCTTTTTTGTCCACATAACCTTTATAAGCCCTTAGAAAAACTTTCATTGAAGAATCATAGTTTAGGAGAGGTATAAGCTTTCGCACATCAAAACCGTCTTTTACAACTTCGGATCCCATTAAATCATGGTTAACATAGAGTTGTGTGGGGCTGACTACCTCTAGATACTTGTGCAATCTACACATATGAGCAAATGACTTTAAGTCTTCTCTTTTAACAGGAATCGTCCCATCTAGTATGTCCGGTATTAATATTTGCTGACCTTTTACTTTTGATTTCATACTAGCTCCCACACTTTTTCTTTCCGTTGTGTAGGACCAACTTTTTCACCAATATGCTTAATACGACCTTGACGTTCCATAACGGCAAATAACTTGTTAAGATGTACATAAAATTTCCATCCTCGGTCTACTGCATCAACCTTACCTTCTGTAAGGTCATCCTCAAATATTTTATCTATGGTTTCATTCGCAGTGAGTCTCTTGTGCTTTCTTATTTTGTGTTCAATTAAGTCGGTACAGTATTTATGTGAATATGTGGGTTTGATAACTAATCTGGGCATAGTCCCTCCTTTTCGGTTAATTTGGTGTATTATGGGGCGAAATTTCGCCCCAGTCAAGCTAAATATTTGTTATATAATGAAAATAAAGTGTGGGTCAGAGCAATGTTGTGAAACTCAACCGACCCACCCTTTGCAAATAATCAAATATTATGCCGCCTAGATAGGAGGTTCCCCATGGTAATATTCGTTAGATTCCTTGTCATAGTCTTATTAATGATGATTTTAGCTAATTCTGTAAATGGTAGTGAGTTTTATACTAAGTGGGGCGATTATAACCAATATACTGTGACAGTTTTTTCGTTATGTATTGCTTTAATAGAGAAAGATTCAAGAGGTGCTTTCACCTTATTAAAAGGGTATGGGACAACACAGGCTATTGTTCACGGAGTTAAGATTTCCGTAGACGCTGTAAGACCTAATGGGGGGAGACATTCCTTTCCATCTGCTCACACCTCTTCTGCCTTTTCAGGCGTTAACTATCTTTATAAGAAGAAGGGTTACTTATATGCTTTACCGGCACTTATGTTAGCATCTTCGGTAGCTCATAGCAGAGTACGAGGAGGTTATCATCGCTTTATGGATGTTTTTATTGGAGCAGCTATAGCTATAGGAGTGGACGAAGCTTTTCAACCTGTGCGAGTTCTTCCTATTGCTTATCAAGATTCTGTAGGTATTTTGATTTCTTATGACTACTAAACAAAAGTTACTCTGCTAAAGTTCGAATTTGTCTGTATTTTGAAGTCATCCTCAGTTAGATAAATCTCCTTATACCAACCTTTTGTAGTAACCTTACACTTAATTAGAGTAACTCCCCAGTTTATTTTACACATTACTTTCAAGGTATAAGGTGTCCAGTTAGGGTAGTGTCTGTAAGTTAGTTTCATTTTTTTCTTAACTCTGTCCATACTGCATAGTAGGGTTATTTTTAAAATCAGTAAAGAGCCACAAAAAAGATTTTGGTCATTTCACTAAATTTTTAAGGTGGGTCAGGACAGTGTTGTGAAACCCACCCTAAAATTTTTTATTTAACAATCGTTGACAATGCTGTTTTTAGTAGTTAGGTTATTGGTAATCATTTTAGGAGATTTATTATGTTACTAGAAATTTTAGTGAAAAATTTAAGAGTATTACCTGTGGACACAAACGATGGTGTGACTCCTGTTCTGAAGGCAGGATTCCTAGCTGAGTTAGCTAACTTAGGTTACCGTGTGAAAAACCCAGAAGTATATACAAACTCTATTTTAACTAACTTTGATAAGATAATGAGACACTTGAAGAAGATGAAGGGCGGTAAAGTAAAATATGTCCCTTTATTTCAAGGGTTCCCTGAAAATTGTCCGGAGAAAGATGAATTCCTTATGAAAAGAGTTTTTGGTTTTTTCGGAAACCTTACAGGTTATATTGATAAGGAAAGCGGTAAAACTTTAGATAACGGTATTGTAGTTCCTGAGTGGTTATTTGACTTAGATGATTTTGGAGCAGACCCTATAATGGGACGTCAGGATGAAGAGTTATTTAATAAAGGTATCGCAAATCAAAAAAAGAGAAAGAAAGATACACACACTGTGTGGACTGATTTAGAGTTTATTGATGCTTCTTCAGTTGAAGAAAAAACTAATAAATTTTTAAGGAATAACTTGTATGCGAAATCTTCTTTAAAAGAAGATTTGAAACCTACTATAGAATATTTACTAAGAAGAGCTGACCTACTGTCTTTGGATTTTGGTAAAATAGTTTTTAAAGAGACTAAAGCTTATTTGATGGGTTACTTGTGGGGTAAAAAAGACTTACATAGTTTGACAGAACTTATAAATACTCCTACGGATATTTTGCGAATGTTTGCTGCAGTGACAGAGACCGATATTTCTCTAACTGCTCCTATTAAATTTCCAAAGTTGACAAGACTTCAGAGACGTTTCCTTTTAGGAACTTTGAATCAGTTTGGCAATTTAGCAGAAGACATGTATGTTTACAAAGGACTTTGGTTGAAGATAGGTAAAGGGTTACACCCGGGTGAGTTAACCCATAAGAAGATGTATCCTAAAGCTTTTGCAGCATTTGATTTGATTAGAAATGGGAAAATAGTAACCTATAATTCTAGGATAGAGCAGTCTTTAATTAATAAAGAGATAACTCCTACGTTGTTATCTCTTCTCTCAGAGAGACCGGGAGCTTTTGCTCGCAGAATACACCATATTCTAGAGCTATCAACTCAACCTGAGGAAACTCTAGCAGCTTTTAAAAGCGTTGCTGAAAAAGTTACTTTGAAAAACTTATTGGTTCTAAATTCTTACTTTGAAACAATAGACAACTCTAAGTATCGAGCCATCATTAATAAGAAGGGAAGTGTTCGGGTTATAGATAACAAGCAGAACCGAATAAAGAAAAAGGTTACTGCGCAAGTTATATGTATTATTCAAGAAGCTATCCTTAGTAAAATAGGGACTGGTAAAGATTCTTGGGAAGATAAGTCGGTTTGGATAGATCCCTCTTTACGAGGGTACACCCTACCTCTTCAACAAAGAAAAGCTTCCGACGGATTATTGACTCTTGGGAGAGGTAGTAGGATTCCTCTAGATATAGATAAGGTTCTTAGGCTGTTTGTTTACTGGAAACAAACTGAGCAGATGACCGACCTAGACTTGTCTTTAATAACCTATGATAAAGATATGAACCTTATTGGTCAGGTTAGTTACACCAATCTTTCTGAAGGAAAAATAGCACATTCTGGAGACATAACTTCATCATCTCAAGGAGCTGCTGAATTTATTGATATCCCTATTAGCAAGCTTAAAGACAAAAAAATTAGATATGTTGCATCTCAAATCTACCGCTACTCTGGAGAGAGATTCTCCGATATGGTCTGCCATGCAGGTTGGATGGTGAGAGATAAGGTTGACAGCAACTATTCTTCTTTTGATATAAAAACTGTTCAAAATAAGTTTGACTTAAAGGGGAAAGGGGCTTACTCTATTCCTGTCCTCGTAGATATCTTAAAGAAAGAAATTGTTTTCGTAGATATTTATGTTAATGGTATAGAAAGTTATAATAGAGTTGAGGGTGCTTACACAGATATATCTGTTATTTCTCAAGAAATGGCTAGAATGATAGATACTAAACCTAATATGAGTGACTTAGCTACTTTCCATGCTAAAGGAAGAAAGGCTGCCGTAGTTTCAGATAAAGAAGATGCGGATATTACTTTTGGTATACAAGACTGTGATTATAATGTGGGTGATACCGCATTAGTTTTAGACGAGTTATTATAATTAAATTTGAGGCTT
>Ga0222628_1000526_pt1 | contig 15601 bp, 19 predicted proteins | sample AntAcemetageno95_FD_179860 | JGI IMG/M metagenome (GOLD analysis project Ga0222628, IMG submission 179860) | Saline water microbial communities from Ace Lake, Antarctica - #95 | ecosystem: Environmental > Aquatic > Non-marine Saline and Alkaline > Saline | place: Antarctica: Ace Lake | collected...
ATTGTGTTTGTGTTTTTAACATAAAACCACCGCCTATACTACTATTATACTACACTTATCTAGTGATTAACAGCATAACAGAGCCGTAAAGTGATAAAGTTATCCCCAAATGTGTATAACTTTTTCTTAATATAAGAAAAGCCTATGATTTTCTCATAGACTTTTTCAGTGGTCTCGATTTCGGTCTTTTATTTTCGTGAGTATGTGTTATTCAAAGACTATATCTTCTTTATATGAGGATTAACAGCAAACAATATAGCTGTTAAAAACATTGCAACTAAGGCAATAAAGAATAAGTTCATTACTCCAAAAGCAGCAATTGCTAAACCACCTAATCCTATTGCAATAGGATTTAAACCATTTGATATTAGTGTGACAACACTTCCGACTCTTCCTAGCATTTCCTTATCTACCGATTTAAGAAGTGCAACTCCGAACGGAACGTTGATGAAACTATTTGCAAAACCAACTCCAATAATAGCAACAACTGATAAAATCATAAACAAACGAAAATCAATGTACCCATTTAGATGTAAATATACTACTAGTGTAGAGATTGCAAAAGTTATTGCCATCCCAAATGCTCCTCCAACAATTTGAGGTCTTACAGAAACAGATTGTTTTTTTACGCCGAGTAAAATACTAGAGGCAATTATTCCAATAGGAAATGAGGCCATTAAGAATGCAAAGTAATAAGAATCAACTTGTAAATCAATTTCGAACAAGTAAGGCAATCCATTAGCTATAACAGGTGTTGTAAAGAAGTTTAGTAAAGCAGCAATCAAAACTAGAGATAGTATTGCCTTAAAATTTAAAAGATATTTAAATCCCTCTTTAATGTCTATAAGTATTGATTTAAAGGTGAGTAGTGTTGAAAAATTGGATTTTGTTTTAGTGGTTATAAAGAATTCACTAAAGGCTGATAATATAAAAGAAACCCCATTAATTGCAAATATCCATTCAATATCAATTAATGCATACATAATCCCACCAAGTATTACCCCAATAATAGAATAAAGAGCAAACATTCCTTGAGACAAAGACTGACTTTGTTGTAACTGTTCTTCTTCCAATATATAAGCGGGAAGAGCTCTAGCTGCAGGATTAAACAGTGCACTGTTTACACCAAGGATAAAACTACTAACGTATAGTATTATTAGAACAGTAGTGTTATCTAAACCTGAAAAAATAGCTAATCCGGCAAGCAGTATAGTTACCCCGTTTAAAAAATCAGTTATATATACTACCTTAACTTTGTCAAATCGATCAACAAGAGCTCCCGCGAAAGGTGTTAAAGCAAAGAATACTAGCCCACCGAATGCCATAAACAATCCAGCCGCAACCGCATTACCATCAGTAATGTATAAAATATATAAACTCATTGAGAAATTAAACATTTGTGTTCCTAGATTTGAAACTACACTACCTATAAATAAAAGTAAAAAGTTCTTGTTTTTAAGTACGAATTGATCCATATGATGTTAACTCCATTCTGTTATAATTGTGTTATACACACATATAATTATTGTGTTGTACACAGTAATGATATCAGTTTATCAAAATTAAAGCAAGATAATATATAAATTCTTATAGAAATAGTTATTTTTTATGCGAAAAAGGCCTATAAATAAAGGTATTGGAGACTTGCAAAAATTTACCAAGGAGCATATATTAAATAGTTCCTAGACATAATATAGTTTCTATAAATTAAAGGAGCAATTATTTTGAACAAAGTTCCTATTTAGAATATAATATTAATAACAAACAATAAAACTCCACATTAATGAAACATATATATCATTAATAATAAACCCTGGTTAAAAAATAGACGGATAAGGAACATAAAAGGGGAAAGTATAATGAATAAAACTATTGAAACAATTAACAATCATCGTTCAATTAGAGATTTTAAGTCTGATAAAATTGATGAATCAATTATAAATGAAATTATTGTAGCTGCACAATCAATGCCGAGTTCAATTAACGGCCAACAAACTTCAGTTATTGTAATTCAAGATATTAAAACAAAAGCAACAATTGCTGAATATGCAGGTGGACAACCTTGGATAGATAAAGCACCATTATTTTTACTTTTTGTGACAGATTTTTACAAAACAAATCTTGCTGCAAAAAAGAATAGCTTAACTCAAAAAATTCATGAAAGTATAGAAGGCACAGTAGTAGGAACATTTGATTCTGGCTTAAGTATGGGCGCTGCAATAATCGCTGCTGAATCTCTTGGTTTAGGAATTGTACCAATTGGTGGTATAAGGAATAACCCTCAAGGAATGATTGATTTACTAAACCTTCCTGAGATGACTTTCCCAGTTGCTGGATTAGCAGTTGGTTACCCAAATACTACATCAAGAAAAAAACCTAGATTACCAATAAACACATTTAGACATGATGAAAAGTATCATATAGAAAACCTTGAAAAAGAAATTGATAGTTATGATTTACAGATGGTTGATTATTTAAAAGAAATTAATAGAAGTCAAGAAGTCAACTGGAGTACTAGTGTCAGTAATACTTATAAACAAGTATACTTCCCAAAAGTACATCCAGTAATGAGTAAACAAGGATTTACGAATAACAAATAAACTGAATAACGACAGACTAAACAAATTAAAGAATTCTCGAGTGGAAAGCATTACCGTAAAACAGAAACATACTAGATTTTTAATTTCTAGTATGTTTTTTGGTATAATTATATCTGAATAGACAGACTAAAAAGAGCAAAGTTATAAAAAAATATTGTCAAATAACCAACTTGATGGTTGCGGTTATTTGACAATAAAAACGCTAATCAAAAGTACATATATTACACCTATTAATGAATTAAAAAACACCGCAACATGTAGAAATACTTGTTATTACATTGAAATACCTTTTTTAAACTAGTATAATTTCAAAGTGGAGGTTGATAATATGAATCTACTTGTTTCATTTTTACCGATAGTTTTACCTTTCGTATTTTTGGTAGTATTCAAGATGTCAGCTAAATCAGGTATGACATTGAGTTTTTTAGTCGTGTTAATCGGAGCTTATTTCATTTGGGATATGGAGTTGGTTGTTTTAACTTCATCAGTACTTCAAGGAATACATAAGGCATTTGGGATTTTGATTATATTGTTTGGTGCAATTATAATGATGAACATCTTGAAAATGAATGGGGCTATTGATCGTATAAATTTAGGATTTAATAATTTAACAGTGGATATGAGATTACAAGCTATTATTATTGCGTTCTTATTTGGGGCATTAATAGAAGGTGTAGCTGGGTTTGGAACACCTGCTGTTGTCGTTGCACCATTACTTGTTGCTTTAGGGTTTAGACCAATTGCAGCTGCTGTTTTAGCTTTAGTATCTAATAGTGTGCCAGTCCCTTTTGCAGCTGTTGGGACCCCAGTTCAAATTGGTTTGGGTAACGTTGGGAACACAACTGAATTTTTTAATTCAATTGCCGGATACATAACAAGGATTGATTTCCTAGCAGGTATTTTTATGCCGACAGTAGTTGTATTAATGTTAATGTATTTCTTTGGGAAAGATAATAACAAAAAGGATTATCTAGAAATCTTACCTTGGACTTTCTTTATTGGATTTTCTTATACTGTTATTGCATATATTACAGCTAGAACTTTAGGATATGAATTTGTAACAATTGTATCAGCTATTTCAATGTTGTTAATTTCAACATTATCAATCAAATATAATTTCTTAGTACCTAAAAATAAATGGCAAAAAGCTTTAAATGACAATGTGACTAAACCAGTACATAGTGACATGTCTCTTCTAAAAGCTTGGAGTCCTTATGGATTAGTAATTTTATTATTGGTCTTATCAAGAGTCATTGCTCCAGTTAAAGATGTATTCCAAAACTTAATTGATTTATCAGTTAATAATATTTTAGGAATTGAGGGTGTAAATTCAAGTTTGCAATTACTTTATTCCCCAGGATTCATTTTAATCTTTAGTGCTATAATGGCGATATTTATTCAGAAAGCTAACTTAAGTAATATTAAAAACGCAAGTGTAAAAAGCTTTCATAGTTTAAAGGGAGCAGCGCTGGCATTAATACCAACCTTGGCGATGGTGCAAATATTTTCTAACTCAGGAATTAATTTAGCTGATTTAGAAAGCATGCCTATTTATTTAGCTTCTTTCTTAGGAGAATATTTAAATGTAGTTTGGATTAATCTAGCACCGTTTATCGGTGCGTTAGGATCATTTATTACTGGTAGTGCAACAGTCAGTGCGTTGACATTTAGTCCAGTACAATATCAAATTGCTTTAGAATACGGAATGGATCCAAACTTAATTTTGAGTTTAGGATTAATGGGTGGTGCTGCAGGAAATATGATTTGTATTCATAATATTGTTACTGTTTCTGCGGTTGTTAATACAGAAGGCCAAGAAGGCATAATTATTAAAAAAACGATGTTGCCTGCTATCTTGCTCGCTTTGTTAATGGGGGTTAGCGCTCTTATCTTATTCTAACTTTTTGTCCAAAACCACAATAAAATAATAACGTTGAAAAAGGAATATAAAAAGAACTTATCAAAATCAGATAAGTTCTTTTGAAATATGATTAATTAACTTTTTTTCTATAGATAAATCCAATGCCAAGAGTTTAGATTTTCAATGAATGAACTAATATATTATTATCAATCTAAATATTCGATTTCATTTGTTGCTGGATTAATTCTATATAAAGTAGATAGGCCAGATGTTCCAATATAGATCCAGTTATTAATAATTTGAATATTTGTATCATTTCCTGGTAAGTTCATAAGAAGTTCGCTTTGACTTGTTTCTAAGGTTATCTTATATAATGCAGATGATCCGTTAATGACAAAAAGACTTGTTCCATCATAGTTCAAACTATGAAGATCATCATCTCCCGCATCCATGATTTTTACTAAACCATCTACTGTACTGTATGTGTAAAGACCAATATTATTATCAACTGTTAATATTAAAGCGTAATATGCTACATAGTCATTATCAACATCAAGCAATAATGATTCATGGATTATTTCAACATCTAAAGTAGCTAAATCAATAATAGTATACTTCCCATTACCACTATAGTTCATTAGTCTTAACTGGAGAGAATCAACAGGCTTAAAATAAGCCCTTGTTCCATCAATATTAAGTTGTTCTATTCCAGTAGTGGTAGAAGAATATGTTTCTGTGTCAGTTATATATCTTTGAAGAAACATGTATGTTTCTCCATAACTATCATCTGGATAAATGAAATTTATCCAGCTTTGTGTCCTTGAAGCATAGACATTTTCTTTATCAGATATCGTTAAAAATAATTTGTCTATTAAATGATATGACATAAGATATCCATTTGAACTATTAATATAGTAAAGTACTTCTCCATCTAAATTTAAATAAGTCGCTCTTCCTCCTGCTTCAAGTGTAAACACTAATGAAGTTTCATCAGTTTCTGGATTATAAGCAAAAACATCAGAACCATATGAGTAATAATGAAGACCTAGATTTCCATCGTAGACAGCTAATCCTTGATTGTTTAGATTACCATTTGTATTCCCATATTGAGAAGAATGGATGCTTAACTCATCAGTAGCTAAGGTATTGTCTACTACTATTTCTTCGATTATCTCTTCAACCCATTTTGCATAAAGAGTTATTTCTCCTGGTTCAAGGCTTGAGAATACATAATCAATTGTTAATTCTTCATCAAGATACCAACCAGAAAAGGAATAATTTTCTTTTACAGGATCTGTTATACTTAGCGACCAATTATTGTGAACTTCCATTGTAGGTATGTCACTACCTCCATTTGTATCAAAGTTAATTACAAAGATATATGGATCTATTTCTTCTTCGTCAACAATTTCTTTTGCACAACTAAAAAGGAATACTGATAAGATTGATACCATGACTAATGATAATACTCTTAAACTCATATTTTTTCCCCTTTGCCTTTTTCCAAAATAAAAGACCTTTAAGAGGTCTTTTATCTACCCCTTATTCCTTTATTTTATAAGTTTTATTTGGTAAATTTCAGTACATTAAGATTAATTCATATCAACATTTATAGTATTAATGCTTTTTATTTCTTTTGTGAAGAAATCAATAGCATTTCTTAAATTCTTTTTATGATATGGATATACTTTGGAATGATTTGTTGAAATTATTTTATTTATGTTTTGCCAATGAGCATAACCTATTGTTTTTAGATCTTTGTGTTTATTACTTAGTATGAACGAAATAAACTCTCTACCTTTTTGACGATGGTTTTTCTTTTTTCTTTCCCCATAAACTTCTAGTAGAGCTTTTAAAATAACTGCAGAATGAACAAAATCATCATTATTATAACTCTTTTCCATTTCATCAGTATTTGCTCTTTTAACTTTTTTTGATGTTTCAGCTACTTTTTCTTTTTTCTTGAAAATGTTTTTAATAAAATTTGTATTCATGTTTTTCTCCTTCTAATGTTGTATTTTTAATTATCATTAACTATATTATACTACTAATTGAAGAAAATTAAATAGAAGAAGTTTAAATCATGCATATCTAATGACTATTATTTATATTTTGAAGAATTCGATTATACTTTTACAGAGATTATATTACAAATAGAGAATGACTGCAAGTTATTGAAACTATTGACAAAAATGGCATAACAAAGAAGTTTATCCAGTCTTACTTTAGTAGTTAGACGTGTAGCGTACTTGAAAAAAACTCATTTATAGTGTATAATTTAAATGAAAATATGTATTTGATTTATGAAAGGAAGTATTATTATGTGGCCATTTAAGAAGAAGCAAAAACAAAAACAAAATACTATCGAGAAGGATGTAATTGTAGTTCCTACAATCCCTTCAATTCCTGTAATGCCTTTACCTGAAGTGCCTGAGCCAGTAATGCCAACAATTTTAAAACCAGAGGGAAGTGAAGAACATCAAACTTCTGATGATTCTTTACCGCCTATAAAGTCTAAGGCAAATTTAGAACCTGAAAAGCTTAAAAAGGAACAAGAAGTGCGAGATTTAAAATCAATGACAGTTGTTGAACTGAAAGCACTTGCGAAAGAGCGCAAACTTGAAGGATACTCAGCACTAAAAAAAGCTGAGCTAATCAACCTATTAAAATAACCTTAACGAAAGTGTGAGATTAAACAAGAGATATATTAGATATTAATCTAGTATATCTTTTTGAATACTAGGAAAACTGAGCAATCTATGAGATTGCTATATTTTTTAAGAAGAGATAAAAAATTTCTTATAATTCATTTAATTTCATATAAAATCACATAAATAACATAAAACAACATTAATGTGTAGTATTATCATAAAAATAGTGGTATAATTCCAGCATATATGTATAATACATCCAAATTTATCTTAAAATTGGTGTTTAATTTAAGCATTTAGGTGGAAATACTTATATAACAGTACGACTTCATGAAGATGAAATCGACTGATGATTTATTATTACCTTGGTAGTGAAAAAATGTATTTACTGTTATGGTTAGTTTTTGGTGGTATCGCAGGATGGGTTGCGAGTATATTAACAGACAATAATAAACGTATGGGAGTTGTTTCAAACATTATTATTGGACTAATTGGATCTGCTTTAGGTGGATGGATCGCATCTTTATTAAATTTTGGTTCGTTTAGCGTATTCAGTTTAACTGGAATGCTTATAGCGATTGGTGGAGCTGTTCTCTTAATCTTTATTCTGAACTTGTTTAGAAAAAATTAAGTATTTACTATTTATAACTCGCAAGAGTTAAATTTAGTTTCCTTAAAAGGAAGATGAATTATGAAAAAAATTAGTAAAGATACACTTAAAATATTAGTTATGATTATGGGGATTCTTATTTCTGTATCAATCTTCTTGCCTGCTATGGCATTCCCTGATAGTGATACATCATTCTCGGGAATTGATTTAGTATTTGGAACGGAATTTGTAAATTTTGGTAGTTGGGCGAGTGGAGAAATTCTTCTTAGTGTACTAGGAATACTTGCATACATTCTACCAATAGCAATCGTGGCTGTAGTTTTATATTCAAAAAAATGGTATTTGTATTCACTGGTATTATTTGTACTAAGTTTGGTACTATTATTCTTAATGCCAGAATATATCAAAACAACAGTAACTTTGCTTAATACAGTAACTGAGATTGATGTAAATTGGGTAATATCATATGGATTATATATTGCTCAAGTACTAGCGGTTCTTGGTGTTATTACAAGTTTAATATCTGCAGTAAAACTACAAAAATAAAAGTATAAGTAAATATTGGAGGAAATAATAATGGATACAATATTACATCTAGGTATAGTAGTAGCATCACTAATAATTTTATACTACGCATACTTTCTAAAAAGTGAATTAGCAAAATTGATTGTTTATACTATATTAGGAGCAATCCTAATTGGTGATTTACTAGGAATTCTTGCAGGAGTACAGATTTTTGATTTTCTTAGAGATGCATTAAATCTACTAAGATCTTTAGTAATTTTTATAGAAATCGGAATTATCATTTTTCTAATCTTCTTTAAAAATAAGTTAAAAAGTAAATCTGTCTTAAAAATTACAGCAATTGTTTTACTAATTTTATTATTAATTGTTGAATTTAACATCTTTTAATAACTAAAAATAATAGGTTATTTTGAACTACTTCTATGATATGTTGTTTGCTAAGAATGTATATACTGTTTTTGTAAGATATGTTTGACAATATGAAAATGGTGTCTTATACTATACATAGCTTAATAGAAAATCTATACTTAAATAGTATGGATGAAAAGATAGGATGATGTTACGTGCCAGATTTTGTTTTATATACAGTAAAAGAGACAAAAGAGATTTTAAAAGTAACACAAAGAACACTGTACAATTATATTAAAAATGGAGATTTAAAAGCAGTGAAAATCGGTAAATATTGGAGAATTAGACAATCAGATCTTGCAGAATTTATCGAAAATGGTACAAGCAATAATTTAAAAAAATAAGGTCTTCTAATTGAAGACTTTTTTTGTTCAAAATGTGCATAAAGGCAAATATGACTTCAAACTATGCTTCAAACATATGAGCATAATTATGCTGCGTTTAATAACGATAAAGAAAGTATTCATTTTACTTATTATGTAGAAGATCAAACAGGATATTTCATTTATGCAACATCAGGTAATAGAGTATTTACACCTGGTATTCGCGATATGGGATATTCAGTTTATGCATCATATGATTATTCATCAAATAATGATTACACACATTATAACGCTTCAGTATTCTATGGTATTTCTTTAAATGTTAAATTTACAAATTCAACAGAGTATTTGGTTTCATTTGTGTTATCTGATTTCCAGTTTAAAACAGAGTCAACTGTAGGAAATTTGGGCTTTTATGAAACGGAATATGGAGAATCTATTGAAAACTATACGGTGACAGGTTCGAGCATATATGAGTTATCTTTCTTAGTCGTACAAAAAAACATTGGACAATACCCTGCTTCAACACCTTATGGTGAAACATCAACATTTTTTGAAGTTATGGGAATTACCCAAAGTAATCTAGATTTCACAGTAACATTTAAAGCAGAAATTACTACGACATCAGGAACATATAATTATGATTATGAGATTTTAGCTATGCCTAGTGGTAGCGACGCTATAACGATGGACAATTATATGACTGCCACGGATTTAATAACTACTATATATAAAGGAATCCCTTTTAATAAAGTGGATTAGTAATTTTGAATTTATCTAAATAAAGCAGAAACTATTTATTAAAAAGTTTCTGCTTTTTTTTCTTTGTTTTTTGATTTAGATATTAAGCCCAAAGGGCTTTTATATTTCAATGTCTTTAAATAATAAAAATAATATAATAATTGTAAAGTTAACTTGACATTCAAAAATATTTGATGTAACATACTAGTGTAAAGTCAACTTTACATAATATCAACTTAAGTTTACAAAGGAGGAAACAAAATGATTTATCAAGAAAGAAGAGCTTTATCTAATATTGTAATGACAGTTTTACTAACAGTAATATATGCATTAGTTATCTATACTAAATATAACAATGGTGACTTTGATACATCAAACATGATGAGATTCTGGTCTCTAATCATATTGATTTATATACCATTATCTATTGTCGGAAGAATTGTATTAATGATTGTGTTTAGAATATTCGCAGAAATAACTGATGAAGTAAGAGGAAAAAAAGAAGAAGATCGTGATGTTGTTGATGAAAGAGATAAACTAATAGAATTAAAAAGTTCAAGAGTATCATTAATGATATTTGCACTTGGGTTTATTATAGCACTCGTAGGACAAGCAGTTGATTTAAGTGTATCTGCATTCTTTATAACATTGCTAATTGGAGGACTGCTTTCTGATATTGGACAAAGTTTATCAGAAATAATCTACTATAGAAGAGGGTTTTAAAAATGGCTAAATCGAGAGTTCAAAATTACGTAAGAAAATTAAGATTTGACAATAATGAAATGACACAAGCTGAGCTTGCTAAATTAATTGGAGTTTCTAGACAAACGGTTGTAGCTATTGAAAAAGGACAATATAGTCCGTCTTTAGAATTAGCTTTTAAAATATCAAAAGAATTTAATATGACGATTGAAGAAATATTTTATATGGGAGATAAAGAGAAATAAAATAAATGGAAAAAATGAAGGGGGAAACTAAAAAAATGAAAAATTATAGAATTAATGCTTTTATGGCGGGACTATTATATTTACTTGGTACAGTGTTTGGTGTTCTAAGTGCAGTTGTTGGTGGAGAAGTTATGTCTTCATTAGTACAGGGTACAGAGCTTAGTGAGGGTAGCTTACTTAATACTGTTTCTATGGACTCAACAGGATTGATGTTAGGATCATTCTTTATATTATTGATGGGTATCTCACTAGTAGCAATGACCGCTTTCTTATATCCAATCTTTAAAAAGGATAATGAGGAACTTGCAATAGGAATGTTACTTTTCAGAGGAGCATTAGAAGGAACATATTACTTTGTAACTACGTTAGGTTTTATAGCTTTAATTGTTGTTGGTAGTGAATATGCTTCTACTGGATCTACATCTATTGCATTAGAATCTATTGGTACTGTAATATATAAATTCCAAGACTTAATTGGACCACTTGGTATCATGATGTTTCTGATTGGTGCAACTTGTTTATATGTATCGTTTTACCGCACTAAACTAATACCAAGGTGGCTAACAATATGGGGATTAATTGGTGTTGTACCATTTATGGGGTATGCATTATTACATTTCTTTGGAATGGATAATGGAATTGGGTTCTATTTACAAATGCCTTTGGCAATTCAAGAAATGGTAATGGCATTATGGTTAATGATAAAAGGATTTAATAGTTTAGCTGTTAAAGATTTATTAACTAAAACAGTAAGTGAATAAATATTAATAAAAAAAGTAAAATTAGCACAGCTTAGTAAAGTGAACCCTATTTAGCAAACACTTAAAAAAAGACACTTTTGTGTTATAAAATATGAAAGTGTCTTTATTATGGCAAACAAAATAGGGTTAGGATTGACAAAGTCGAAAAGAGTCAATATAATTAAGTAAAAAAAGGAAGGGGATTACCGAAGAGAATTATTCTTTGGTAAGACAAAAAAATGCAGGAATCTAAATTTACAGGAAGTGCTTGGGGATTGTTTGGTTGGAATATTTTATTAGTATTATCAATTTATCTATTAATAATCCCAGTAGTGTTTGTAATACCTAAATACTTTAAATGGTATTACTCTCACATGGAAATTGATGGAAAAAAATTACAATTTGAATATGAAGGACCATGGTGGGGATTTCTCGGATGGATATTGTTTATCTTCATCACATTAGGCTTGGGATCTTTTTACGCTTCAAAGAAAATTATGCAATTTACAATTGAAAACACAAAAGTAGTAGGAGAATCTGGAGAATTATCTAGTTTTGATGGAAGTGCATGGGGACTTTTAGGTTGGTCTTTATTAACTTCACTTTGTACATATCTATTATTTATACCTTTAGCGTTTGTCATCATCTCAGTAAATGAATGGTATAACAAACACACTAAGTTTAGTGGAAGACAACTTACATTTAAACATGATGGACCTTGGTTTGGTATTATAGGATGGATGCTGTTTTCTTTAGTTACACTTGGTATTGGTTCATTTTATGCTCAAAAGAAACAACTTCAATGGAGCACTGCACATACTCACTTTATTGAATAGATTGTGATATGAAATATATCTTATTCAATTTGAAAAAATAAATAAACTGCAAGAAATAAACTGCACCCAAAAACTTGGACATAGGAAACTATGAAAAAAAAGGGTGTAGTTTTTTTTATGGTTTGAAAAGGCAAAAGAATTATTAGTATTGACTTTTATGCATAAATAATGTTAAAATATATGCAAGAAAGTCAACGGAGGTGAATCTATGAATAATTATGATAGATTGATTAACTACATGAAAAAAAACAATGGGTATATTACAGTATCAGAAGTAAATAAACTTAAGATTCATAGAGAATTCTTAAGTAAATTGGTTGAAAGAGAATTAATTGAAAGGGTAGATAGGGGAACTTATATTCTATTAGATACATTTGATGATGATTTATTAAGTACTCAAAATAAATACAAAAGAGGAATCTACTCACATGGTACTGCACTTTATTTACATCAATTAACTGATCGTACACCTTTGCAATATACAATGACATTTCCAATTAGCTATAATATTACTAATGTGAAAAAAGACGGAGTGAAAACATATAGAACAAGCAGTATGTTCTACCCACTAAATATAGTTTTAGTTAAAACAACAAATGGGAACTTTGTAAGAGCATACTCGATAGAAAAAACATTATGTGACATTGTTAGAGGGAATTGTAAACTAGATATAGAACAAATTACAACAGCATATAAAGTATATGCAAAAAGTAAGCATAAAAAAGTTAGTGAAATTTATAGACTTGCCAAATTGCTTCGAGTAGAGGATAAAGTACGAAAATATATGGAGGTGTTGTTATGATGAATCAGGGTAAGTTAAAACAAAGAATTAGAAATTTGAATAAAGAAAAAAAGGTGCCTTTTGATATAAGACATCAAAATTTCTTTTTTGAGAGATTTTTAGAAAGGCTATCAGTGTCCAATTATATGTCTAAGTTTATTCTTAAAGGAGGATTTTTGTTGAGTTCATTGTTAGGAATTGAGAATAGATCCACAGCTGATATTGACATGACTCTAGAAGACATACAAATGGAAGAATCGAACTTAAGAAAGATTTTAGATGAAATATTCAGTATAAACTTAGAGGATAAAACAAGATTTTCAATAACAAAAGTTAGTACGATTATGGATGATGAAAAATATTCTGGTCTTAGATTTAGTGTACTTGGAATATTCTCAAATTTAAAACATCATTTTCATCTCGATTTTTCAACAGGGGATATAATAACTCCTAATGCAACAAAAGAGACTATAAACCTAAATGTTGTTGAGAATAAAATTGAATTAATGTGTTATAGTTATGAGACAGTTTTAGCAGAAAAAATTGAAACGATATTATCTATGGGAGAGGTTAATACAAGATTAAAAGATTTTTACGATGTCTATTCTATCTCAATCATAGATAAATCAAATATTAATTCTGTTACTTTAAAGAAAGCATTTTCAAATACATTAAAGTATCGAAAAACTGAATATTTGATTGATAACACCTCTGCAAGAAAAGAAGAAATAGTAAAAAGTGAAATCCTAAAACAAAGATGGATTGAATATAAAAACAATAATATCTTCGTTGGAGAAATAACATATTTAGAAGTGTGTGTGGAGTTAGAAAAAATATTAGACATAATAAAATAAGTATATTGGAATATGTGTATTTACCCTTAAATATAAAATAGTATAAGCACCTTTGTTCTTGCTCTTTTAATATTATAGACATACAATTATTAAAGAAGAAAGTAGGTGCTCTTATGATACTTGGTGAATTGATTAGTTTAGGTACAGCTTTTTTTTGGACATTTACTGTGATTGGATTTGAAAGTGCAGGTAAGAGAGTTGGTAGTTTACCTGTTAATATGATTAGATTAGTAATTGGTATGGTTTTATTAACAGTAACAGTATTTATTATGACTGGATCGTTTATTCCACTAGGCGTTACTACATATGCATGGAATATGTTATTGATCTCTGGAATGATTGGACTTGTAATAGGTGATTTGTTTTTATTTCAAGCGTTTGTTGATATTGGTGGAAGAATATCTTTATTGATATATTGCACTGTACCTATTATGACTGCTATTTTAGGATATTTTATTTTTGGAGAGATATTTGATGTACTTACTATAATAGGAATAGCTATTACATTGAGCGCTATTAGTGTTGTTATACTTTCTAAAAGAACGAAAGATAAAGTATTTGAGCCACACATTATAAAAGGAATTACATTCGCTTTTATTGGAGCTGTGGCTCAAAGCTTTGGACTTGTATTTAGTAAGTTAGGTATGGGCGAAAGCTTGGGAGCTTTTGAAGCAACTCAAATAAGAGTAATAGCTGCTTTGTTTACGTTTATTATATATATTAGTATAAAGAAAGAATGGGGTAATGTATTTGGTGCTTTAACAGATAAAGTAGCAGTTAAGTATATTGTTCTTGGAAGTATCTTTGGTCCTTTTTTAGGAGTTACTAGTAGCTTACTAGCTATGAGATATACTAGCATAGGAGTATCTACTACAATAGCTCAGTTAAATGTTATTTTAATTATTCCTTTTTCTATTTGGTTATTTAAGGATGAAGTTAAGATGATAGAGATTATTGCTTCTGTATTTGCATTTTTAGGAGTTGTTTTATTGTTTTTATAGGAATATAATAAAAATAGGTAAAACATAGGAGGATATTATGAAAGTGGAAGCGGGTAAAAAAAATGCTTTGGTAGTGAAACCAAATGTAGTAGTAAGTGTAAGAGATAAAGATGGTAAAGATAATGCATTAGTAGTAGCATATGCAGGTAACTGCAGTTATGATCCACCAATGATTATGATGGGGATTGTACCTAGTAGATATTCATATCATATGATAAAAGAAAATGGAAGTTTTGTTGTTCATCTATTAGATAAATCACAAACTTGGTTATATGAGTGTTGTGGTTCTAAAAGTGGTAGAGACAGTGATAAATTAAAGGCCTATGGAATTAACATAGTAGATGCATTAAAAGTGAATGCAGGGGTTATTACTGAATGTCCTGTAGCTATTGAATGCACTGTAGTTGATTCAATCATGACTGGTTCACATGAAATGTTTATAGGTAGAGTTGAATATGTTCATGCTGAAGAAGAAGTACTTAATGAAAAAGGTTTTGTTGATTTATCAAAATTGAATTTATTGTAATAGAAAAGAGTTTATTTCATTTGTGAAATAGACTCTTTTTTTTATTTGAACGATGTTATTGTCCAAGTTTATGGGTGCAGTACATTTATTACAGGTCTATTTCTTTGAAAGATTTTTATCTCGTTTAGTTAACAGTGAATATAAGGATACATTCATATTAAAAGGCGGATTTTTATTGTCTTCATTATTAGGAATAA
>Ga0222628_1000527_pt1 | contig 15591 bp, 20 predicted proteins | sample AntAcemetageno95_FD_179860 | JGI IMG/M metagenome (GOLD analysis project Ga0222628, IMG submission 179860) | Saline water microbial communities from Ace Lake, Antarctica - #95 | ecosystem: Environmental > Aquatic > Non-marine Saline and Alkaline > Saline | place: Antarctica: Ace Lake | collected...
ATTCCTAAGATAATTGAGGTAATTCAGGATGGCGAAGGTGAAAAAATAGATGTTCCAGACACTTGCCCTGCTTGCGAAGGAGAATTGGAATGGGATGAAACCAATACTACCAAACATTGCTCTAATGATGCTTGTCCTGCCCAAATCAACAGGTGTATTGAACATTGGTTTAAGACCATAGGCGTTTTGGGAATTGGACCTGGAATTATTGAAAGGCTTACCGATTCTTCAAAAAATCCAGAATATCCAATTAGTTCTATTGGCGATATGTATTTGATGTGTCGCCTTGCAGAGAAAACAGAAACTAATTTGAGTGAGCTTTTTGGAGACAAGGCTTTTGCAAATATTATTGAAGCTATAAGTTCTGTAAAGGAACTTTCATTGGCAAAGTTTATTGAAGCATTGGGAATAGGCAAGATAGGGAAAATGAGCAAAGATATTACAAAGATAGCCCCAACCATAAAAGATGTTGACAAATTAACGGTAGAAGATATAGTTGGTATTCATGGGTTTGCAGAAAATAAAGCTAGTTCATTTGTTAATGGCTGGGAAAAGCAAAGAAAAGAAATTGAAAGATTGTTGGGATATATAACAATAGAAAAGGAGAAAGAAATGAGTTCAAAAAAATTAGATGGTAAGAGTTTTTGCATTACAGGCAAATTAAGTAAGCCACGCAATGATTTTAAAAGCATAATAGAGGATAATGGTGGAAAGTCTGCGTCTGGAGTTTCAAGTAAGCTTAACTACCTTCTGTGTGGAGAAGATTGTGGTTCCAAAAAAAATAAAGCTGAAGTTCTTGGTGTTAAGATTTTGTCGGAAAAAGAGTTTATGGGAATGATACAATAGGTGTAAATTATGGGAAAAATTCTTTCGCCTGGTATAGCATTTTGTGAAAAATCAATAGAAATTCTCGGAGAAGCAGATGGATTAATGGCACTTGGAGAACTTCTTATTGTAAAAGCGAAATTACGCAATTCAATATCAACAACTTTTAATGATGGCATCAACTTGCCGATAAACATTACAATTAGAGAAGATATTATGAATGACGATGGTAGCATAGTTGGGAAACCAAGCGTTAAGGAAAAAGAAAATAAAGCGGTAAGAAAATGGTGGAAAATCCTATGATTAAATTACAAAAACATAATAAAAGAAAAGTTATTTACGAAAATGAAACCTATTCCATAGGTAACAAAAAGAATATCGCCATTCATGTTTCTAAGCAAAACGGAAAAGTTAAATCTTATAATATTTTTTCAAGTAAGATACCTTTTGCTAGTAAGCTAGAGAAATCACATATTGAATTTACATATTACTACTACGACCAAAAAATATTTGATGAGTTTAAAACCAAGAATTTTACTGAAATTAATTTTGAAAAGTTTCTTATCCCATTTGGTAGTTTTAAAGACGATAAAGAAATAGACCTTAGTAGAGTGCTGTGCCCTTATTATAACGGGCATATGGTTTTTTGTATAAAAGATCTTTACCCAATTTCAACGGTATTATGGTTTGATTATATTGGTGGCGTTGATAATGAATACTACTACATAGACAAAGCCCTAAACTATCTTAAAAATAATAAGTTTGTGCTTGAGGTTAAAAAAGAAGAAATACCACATTACAATGCTTCCTTTTATAGAACACAAGGTTTAAAAATGAAAGTTTTGTTTTCCGATAAAATGTTCAGAAAGATGTGGAATTATGTTAAGAAAGATGAGTTTCCTACAGTAAGGGTTAAAGAACTTGCTTGTTGTCATTATATTAAAAACAAGATAGACCCACTTGGATTGAAAAAGTTTGTTAAGCCAGAAAGTGAAATAAAGAAACAAGAACTTAATCCACATGATGAAGACGATTTTGACGACGGTGCTGGATATTAATTAAAATAAGGAGAAGATCACAAAATTTATGTATAATAATGTAGGTAGTCGCCAATAAAACTCGTCTTTTAAATTTAAAAATAAAAGACTTTATAGTAACCTTATAGCGGACTTGGCGACTTTCCATTGGTTACTTTTGGGGTCTTTTGTTTTAAGATGAAAAATTTGTGAGTAAATTTATTGATTTATCAGGAAAAAAGTTTGGCAAGCTAACTGTTATAAATAAAAACAGAAGATTGCCATCAACTAATAGCCGTGCTTATTGGAATTGCATATGCAAATGTGGAAAACGAGTTAAAGTTAAAGGTAATAGTTTAAAATCAGGACATACAAAGTCCTGTTCAAAATCCTGTTCGTGTTCTTTAGTTGGAAAAACTTTTGGTAATGTCAAGGTTGTTAAAAATATTGGAATAAAATATCAACACCCATTATATAAATGTCTTTGCAATTGTGGGAATTTTGTAAAATTAACATCTAATGAATTAAAGCGTTTTAAAAAACCCATGTGTTATAGTTGTAGACATGAGGATTTAACTGGTAGAAAAGTTAATAAGCTAACAGTAATTTCAAAATGTAGAAAGAAAAGAAAAGGAAGAACATTTTGGAAATGCAAATGCTTATGTGGGAAAATAAAAAACGTGGAAGGATCTGCATTAAAAAGTAAAATTATTATATCTTGTGGATGCCATAGAAAATATATTAGGTCTGGCAATAGAAGTAACTGGTGGAAACATGGGAAATCATTTAAAAATTTAAAAAAGAGGCAAAAAGATTGTCGAGAACATAGGTGGAGAAGGAAAGTTCTTAAAAATAATGAGTATATATGCCAATGTTGTGGATTTGTATCAGAAAACAAAAAAGGATTAGTAGCTCATCATTTATATTCTTATGTTGACAACTATCGCAAAAGGAATAAAGAAAAAAATGGAATTGTTTTGTGTAAATCATGCCATATAAAATTCCATAAAAAATACGGAATGGGTAAAAATAATCCACAACAATTTTATTATTTTAAAAGAACATTTAAGCTGGACAAAAATATGGAAAGTTGTATTATAAAGTATAAATAAGGAGTATTAATATGTCAGCAAACATTAACAGTATTATGTATTACGGAGAGAAACCTTGGCACGGCATTGGTACTGAACTTAATAAACCTGCCACTGCTGCCGAAGCTATTAGTGCCGCCAAACTGGATTGGGAAGTGAAAGCGTTTCCAATTTTTGCTGGTATTACAGACATTAATGCTGACCCCAATGAAAAAATTGAAGAGTTTATTCCAGTTAAGGATGCTAGAGCAACCATTAGGATGGACACTAAGGACACTCTGGGCGTCGTAGGGAGGCTTTATACCCCTATCCAGAACGTAGAGGCTTTTGGCTTTTTTGATGGGGTTGTGGGGGAAGGTAAGGCTATTTATCACGTTTGTGGCGCTCTTGGTAAAGGAGAAACTATTTGGATCTTGGCTAAAATGCCTGGTGAAATAAGAATTCTTAAAACAGATGATATTATTGAGAAATACCTTCTTTTGACCAATAATCACGACGGATTGAGCACTATGAAAATGTTCTTTACGCCAATTAGAGTCGTTTGTAATAATACCCTTTCTGCCGCAAATACGGAAATTAAGAAATCTGGTGGAGATATGGTTAAAATAAAACATCTTCCTGGTTTGCAAGAAAAAGTAGAAGCAGCTAGAGTTGTTCTTGGCTTGGTTGATAGAACCTATACGGAATTGCAGGAGGCATACAATAAATTAGCAAGTTATCAAGTAAATGACGAATGGATTGATGTTTATATTAAAACTCTTATTCCTGCAAAAGATGAAGAAGATGTTAACACTAGGACGTTAAATATCAGGGACAAAATTAAGTCGTGTTTTGAATCCGAATCGAACACTTTGCCAGGAATTAAGGGAAGTGCTTGGGCGGCTTATAATAGCATTACGGAATTTCAAGACCATTTCAGTTTGATTAGTACGAGAAATGCCAAGGACACAACGGCTAGGCTTGCGTCAAATTGGTTGGGAAGAGGAGCCGATCTCAAAAAAAGAGCCTTTCATGTTGCTCTTGATTTGATAGACGAGTCTGGCGCAGCAAAAAAAATGGCAGAATTTGCTCCAGTTAATTGAGTTATTTTTCTTTATTTATAGAACTCAAATGCGGTAGGTGTGGAAGGTTTGTGGGAAAATTGAAAAAGGAAATTTTAAAAAAGACGCTAGCGTTCTGTGTTGTGAATGTATGGACTTCTATGAGACTTGCGACAGTTTGTGTTCGGGAAAGCATATTGGAAAATATCAAAACAACGAAAAACTCAAAGAGGGTTTGCCAGATGCCCTAAAAGACATATTAAATGGAAATAATATGTCTTTTAAATAAAAGGAGAAATAGAATGAAGAAAATTTCTATAAAGAAGCACTTAAAATTTCAAAAAATATTAAAAGATGTGGAATTTGGCAGAAGAAAAGTTTCTGAATTGGAAGCGAAAGAATTAGTTGTTCCAACAAACCAAAATCCATTGCCTAGCGTAAAAACGGTAGCATTGGAAGGATTAATGTTGGATGTTATTCTTTCTTTTTGCGAGAATGCTGCACAATTGGGTTGTCCAAAAACAAAAGAAGTTGATATGTGGATACGGGAACTAGAACCCCAAAAAGCCATTGAAGTTATGGGAAAACTTTTATGCATTATAGAAAAACCTTGGCAACCCAAATGCCCGCCAAACATAGTTTCATTATCTAAATCTGAACATAAAGAATTACATAACAAAAACAGCAAGGTAATTAAATCCAAAAGAAAATAAGGAGATACAATATGCAATTCGGAAAAGAAAAAATAGTTAAATGTCATGATTTTGAAATGAAAATGTCCAAGAATGAAGAAACATCATTGCTGAAATATGCAAAGAAAAATATACTGGAAGATAAGCAGTATTTACTCAATTGGGCTGTAAACAAGGGTCTAGAAAATTATATTAAATCACTAGAAACGGGGAATACAACCATAAAAAAACTTATTAAAAAAAGAAGTAAAGTTGTATAATATAAAAAAGGAAAGCATATGGAATTTAATGAATATCAAAAAGCAGCTAGAAGCACTGCCATTTATCCCAATATTGGTAACAATTTTATTTATCCCACTTTAGGTTTATGCGGAGAAAGTGGAGAGGTGGCGGAAAAAGTTAAGAAGATTATTAGAGATGACGGCGGTATTATATCGGATGAAAAAAGAGCATTGCTAAAAAAAGAAATTTCTGATGTATTATGGTATTGTGCAACTCTTTGTTCCGAACTTGGTTTTGAAATGAATGATGTTGCCGAATCTAACATTAAAAAACTTCTTGATAGAAAAAATAGGGGAGTTGTTGGCGGTAGCGGAGACAATAGATGAACATAAAAAGACTATTAAGAAAAATAGATTTATATAACTGGATACGTTATAGAACTTGGAATAGATATCATATTCTAAAAATGCGATATTTAAAACCAGGATGGCATGATGAAGATGAGTTATTAATACATTCAATGTTTGAAGTATTATCCCAATTTATAGAAGGAGAAGATAAATATCAGATTGTTGCTTGGGATTCAAATCCCCAAGACAAACATGCTTGGAAAGAAATGAATGAGTTGTATAAGTGGTGGGTTAAAAGACAAAAAAGAGAATCGGATAACCCAATACTGCAACCCAATATCAAATCGCCAGGTATGAAGTTTACTCCAACCGAAAAGAAATGGATTAATCCAGAAACAAAAAAAGAAGAAGGTACATCAAAAATGGATTTTGTTCATAAGTCTAAAAAAGATCAAGAAAGATGGGAAAAAGCTTGCAAGGATTGCACAAAATGGGAAACGGATTGTTTTAATGAAGATACGGAAATGATGACTCGGTTAATTAAAATTAGACCCTTTATGTGGACATAGTAATTTCGAAATCAGCAAATGAATATTATTGTTAACCATCCAAGTAGTTTGTTTTTTCGCAAACCAAGAAGTAAGAAAAAACGCATTGTTAATAAATGGAAGAAACAAAGTTGCAACTGGAAACATTTTAAACCAGATGACAATTGTTACATAATTAATAAAGATACAATAATTTGCAATCCATATGCCGCAGCATTATTGAATACAGCAAAAAAATCATTTGAAAACGAAACAATGCCCTTGTATGGTTAAGGGCAACAAATTAAAGGAAAATAAAATGCAAAATCAACATTTAAAACTGCACGAAATTATTTGGGAAATAACTGGTAAATGTAATAATCATTGCGAATACTGTGGTTCTAAAGAAGCTTGGGATTCAGTAATAGATAATAAGTCTATTATCCAAATTGCCAAAAATATTGCTCTTTTTCCACCAGATGAAATTGATATTAGTGGAGGCGACCCTCTTTTGGTTAATCGTGAAGTTCATGAAGAAATTATTAAAATATTAAAAAATAAAAATGTAAAGTGCAAAGTATTAGTTAACCCCAAAAGTTTATACCACGAAAATGTTGTTAATTCAGACGGATTAAATATACTTTATTTATACGATTGGGTTGGCATTTCGGTTAGTACGCAAGAAGAGCTAGACTTTTTAGTAAACTTTCATGCACTTCCTTTTTGCAAAAAATCAACAATAATTAGTAATTTTAATCTTCAAAATATTTTTATATATGATGAAATAGAAAAATTTGTCAAGAAACACAATTTAATGTGGCAAGTACAATATACAATGTATAAAAATTCTAAAAACAAACTAGGCATTTACAATAACGAAAAAGCCTTAGCATTCTTTTCAGAAAAAATTTCTAATTCCATTAATAATGGTGTTAAAATACTAATTGCAGATAATGCTAACTGTGGCAAATGTGGTGCAGGTTCACATTCCATAGGCATACTTCATAATGGCGATATTGTTCCCTGTTTGAGTATGAGAAGTTGGACAGAAAACATAAATGATGTTGTTGTTGGCAATATATTGGATGAAAAAAGAGAACAAAATATATCTGATAAAGAAGTTTTTAAATATAACGAAAATCCATTGAAATATATATGGATAAATAGATTTAATAAATATAGATTTGAGCCGTTTAAATGTTGTAAAGATCATTGCAAAAATAAATGCGTTGAGATTAAAATTTCAAAGAAAATAGTAACTGAAAAAGATTTTAAAAATCCTCTAGACGGATGGGAAAAATACGGATGGGAAAAATGTAAACCGATAATGCCTACTCCAGAACTTCCCCAAGTTATTCTATATGGAGTGTGTCCAGGGATTGTTCAGGTATATGGAGTTGCACATCCCGAAGGAACATACGTATACGGTTGTCCTGCGGATTGGAAAGGTAGTGCTATATATGCAGTTAAAACACCACCATTCAATACATGTAAATCCATTACTCTTGACTCAAAGACAACAACAGACTATTCTGAAAGCGAAACAAAAGACAAATATAAAGATAAATAAAGGATATCGGCATAACATTTTGGATTAAAATTTTTAAATATTTTGAAAAAGAAGTATATAAAATTTTTAAAATTAAAAAAAGAAAAAATAAAATTTTTTCTAAAATAAACAACCAAGGGTATGCTTCTTTATGTTTTGGAGACACTAGAATTTCAAAGGCACTAAAGGGAAAAGCTATAGAATTAAATTTACCTATTTTAAAAAGAAAGTGGGATAATATTGATTTGACTTTTGTGAGCCGTGCCGAGTTTGGAGATAATCACAATAAAAATGTTTTAAAATTGTATAAAGATAAACTTTCTATTAATCAAATTGTAAAAAAACTTCATTTAAAAAAACCATCCGTATATATGATTATTAGAAGACAAAAAATAAGAAACAGAAAATTAGCGGTAAAAATATGAACGAAGTATGGATAACAGGAGACCCGCATTTTGGACATTCAGCAAATCAACACGGATTTGGTGGGATTATACATCACGCTAAGAGAATAAATCCACTTACATCAAAACCATTTGAAAATATTGAAACACATGACACTTTTGTTTTAGACCAATGTAATAAAATCTGTTCTCCAAAAGATACTCTCATCATAGCTGGTGATTTTGCTTGGAGAAATCATTCACATTATATTGGTGCTATAAAATGTAAGAAAATATTAGTTACTGGTAGTCATGACCGAATGAATCAAGATTGCTTTAAAAACTTTACTGCTGTTTATAGTGGTATGTGGATTACGACAATTCATAATATTAGCTTTGTTATTACCCACTGTGCTATGCTCGTATGGGAAAAAAGTCACTATGGTTCAATCAATCTTTATGCACATTCCCATGGGAGAATTGAAGAAAGAGAAGATGTTCGCAGTATGGATGTTGGTGTTGATGTGTCTCCAGATTTTTCTCCATTCAATATAGATTTTGTCATATATAAAATGTCGTTAAGAAAAAAGAGAGAATATGACAAAAGCGATGAAGAGTTGAACAAAATAGTTCAAAAAAATAAAGATAATAATACTGTTTTGTTGAGGCAATGGAAAGAAACAAGAATTAATCTTCAGCAGACTTAATTTTTCTCTTTCTTTGTTGGAGGAAGAGATTTTATAAAGTTTTTTATTGTCACATCTTTTTCTTCTTTAATCATTTGTATTTCAGTATTAAATTTATGTTGAATAACTTGGCATTTTTCTAGTATGTGAAGTATAGTTTCTTCTATTCTTGGTCCAATTTTTTCCATTAGTATATCTGAATATTCTTGTCTTTTGAATAGTAATTCCTTATCGTCCCAATCTGGATACAAATTCGTTCCTCCACTTATTTTAGCTGATAAAACTTCACTCTTTTCTTGGGAAAAATACCTTAATTCTACTGGATTCTTGTCGCAAAAATTGTTCAGTAGAATAATATTTTTAACAAATTCATATATTTCCTGTCTTTTTATAAGCCATATGAAATATAATATTTGTTCATTTTTCATAATAATTTTAGTTTTTTCTGATTCACTTAGATTAGGGGTCAACAGTATTTTTTTTCGTATTATTTCCCCATGACAATTGTTAATCCAACTGTTTTCAAGAAAGAATTGGCCATCAAGAACTCTAATTTGCTCATTAATATTTTTTTGTTCTAGTTTGCTTATTTTATGATATAAGTCTAATACGTTGGCTATAAGAGATACAATGTTAATTTTGCACAATTCGCACATATTTATGACATTTCCCTTTTTTCTCATTGATGGAATTTTTAATTTTCCAAACCAAGTTTCTATAATAACAGGAGTACCATGTTTAAATAGTGCAATTAAAATTATTATTACAAAAATAATAATTAAAATTCCCCAAAAATATTCCTGTGGAGTAATACGACTTAAGCTATATATAAGTCCATTTACTTCTCCATTCGATTTGCAAATATTTGCAGCCACATTTTTTATTATATTGGTTACCATTATGTTATCCTTATGTTCTAATTTTTATATTTGTTCTTGAAATATTTTTCTTAATCCTACAAAAGCTTATAATTTATTCTAAAAAATGAATTTATAGGACTTAGTTCTGCAAAATTAGAATAAAATTGAATGGAGATAATATTATGAACTGGTATGAAATATACAAAATGGCCATAAAAGAAAATAAAATTAAAAAAGAAGCTGGGATTAAAGAAAATGTTATTACAACTATTCTGGCAACTTTGTTCCTATTGCCTTTTGATGCATTCATTATTAAAAATATTAGGAGTAGAGAGCCTGGCTTCTTAAATAGAGTAGAAATGAGCGATATTAATATAGCCAAGGAAATAAAAGAAAAAGTAGAGTCAGGTAAGAGCACAGAAGACGAAAAATCAATTTATGATAATGCTAATATTTTGAAAAATGAAATTAAGGCAAAAAACGAAGAAATTAATACATTGAAAAACAAGAGTGAAAAAAATAATTTGCAAAAAATAGATTTGGGAGATCTTGCTAAAATAATTATTGTTCACGAAGGTTTATTGCCTCATCAAACTCCATTCCGTATAACTAATGAAAAAATGAGAAAATGGGATACCATACATGGTTTTCTAATAGATAAATTCAATCCAAATAGAGAAAAAAGACAAAATTTTATATTTTTAAAAAAACAAGAAGATGTTTATCCAGCTGTTATTGCTCAATTAAAAAAATATATCACTAATCCAGCCAAATACGAATTGCCTCCAAACCCAACTTTAAAAGACATGATATATAAATTTGATCAATCTAATCCCAAAGGTAAAATGAACTATATAAAACAAAAAATGCCTAATATTAACTTTGATATTCCAGCTATAAATTATATAAATGCTTAGGGGAATAATGAATTGGTATAAAAAATCAGAAGATGTTGGTGATTGGATAAATGAGCAATATCAAGATGCCGCCTATGAAGTTCTTTCAGAATTTGTAAGAAATCCAAGAGGCAAACAGTCTTGGTCTGTAGTTCCAGCAGCAAGACTAAAAAAAATATGGGAAGATTTTGCCACTTATGGTGTTGTTCACGATGAAAAGGGGCTTGAAGAAATTGCCGAACAAATATCTGGAAATGTTTTTAGATTACAAGTTAATACAGAACTTGCTGGTCATACTAGATTGGACCCAAAAGAAGTTTATGAAGATACAGGAATTAAATATACTAAAAGAAGAGATGAAATGTTTGGAGATTATATTTTAATTGATGGTCAATGGAGAATAAGTGATTATGGTCTTGATAAACTTATGGATGATGCAATTAAATTAAAACAAGCATCAAGTTCTAAAGAAAAACTACTTATAATAGACAATATGTTAAGCATTGTTCACCAAAGAAGCGATTTGCCAGCTATGTTTGTCGAAGGAGGAGGAACAACATTAGATGACTTGTTTGAAAACAATCCTGAAAAAACATTTATGGATAAAGAAAAAATAAAAGAAATAAATCCTCCACAAGAAACAAATCCAAAACAAATACAACTAAATCTGGCTTATATGTCCAACTGGTATAAAACATCACAAAAAGAATATGATTTAGATTGTCCTGAATGTGGCTCCAAACTCAAGTTAAGACATTCTGATAATTGGGGCTATTACTATGCTTGTGAAAAATATCCAGATTGCAAAGTAACTCACGGTGCATTCAAAGATGGTCGTCCAAGAGGTGTTCCTGGTGATTTAGAAACAATTGCCCTAAGAAAAGCCGCACATAAAAAATTTGATATGCTGTGGAAAGGTCAAGCAGATGAAAAAAAATCAAGATCTGATGCCTACAAATGGTTGTCTATGAAACTAAACACCCCCTATGATAAATGTCACATAGCACTATTTGGTAAAAAAACATTAAGAGAACTAATTGGTTTGTGCGAATATGAGTTGAACAGTAGAAAAAAGAGAAAAGAAGAACAAAAAACACAAATGGAAATGACTCTATGAGAAAATAATATTAAAGGCAAAATTAATTTTATTGTTGTATAATATCAAATAGAGAAAATAATATTAAAGGCAAAATTAATTTTATTGTTGTATAATATCAAATAGAGAAAATAATATTAAAGGCAAAATTAATTTTATTGTTGTATAATATCAAATAGAGAAAATAATATTAAAGGCAAAATTAATTTTATTGTTGTATAATATCAAATAATTAATAGGAATATTTGTATATGTCAAAAAAATTATTATTATTCATTATAGTTATGAAATTGTTGATAATATCAGTGTTTGCAGAAAGAATAGAAACAGAAAAAATCACTATTTCTAATGACTTCGTTGTTGTTAGTAATTTAACTGCCGGATCTCTAACGATAGGAGGAGAAACTATAACAAATATTTATCCAACCTATCCCGCTTTTAAACTTGAACTCGGTGGTGCTTGGACAGACTTTGAGTTGAAAGCCAGCACCAATAATTTTGCGGATGCTGCGGGAATGGTTTATTACTATATTTCATCTTTTAATAATACCTATGCAGACGATACAAATGTTATTGTTTACTTTTCAGATGACTACCAGCCAGATGTTAGGAAATGGGTAACAGCGACTAATAATACAGCAATTTATAATCAATTAGTAAGTAAGGGATCATCCGTAGTAGATTATATTTATGTATACCCATCACACGATGGAACTAATTTTCCTTGGCGGAGTTGGATGTCTAAGACAAACACTCATTTAATTTGGTCATATGTGAGATTTGACGGAGTAAATTTTGAAATGAATGAAATAGGATCTTTGCAACATTGGAATTTAATTCGTCCAGATAGTTGGGAAGTGGAACGAACAATGCCATAGGGTAAAGATACAGAATAGAGTCGGTAAAACAATCGCTGGAAATTAATCCAGCAAAATGAGGAGGTAGTGTTATGAGTAAGTGTTCAAAATTGTTAGTGTTGGTGGCAGGAATCGTGTTGGTGGCAGGAGTGTCGTTTGCCGATGTGACGAACGATATGGCTGCTGCAAAAGCTTTGTACGCCAACAAGCAGTACGTGGAGTCCCAAGTAGCCTTCGAGAAAGTTCTCAAGGATTACCCGACTGCACCAGTTAGTATCCTTGCCGATGCTCAATGTTTGGTTGGGCATTCCTTACTTATACAGGGTAAACATACTGAAGCCCAAGTAGCCTTCGAGAAAGTTCTCAAGGATTACCCGACTGCACCAGTTAGTATCCTTGCCGATGCTCAATGCCATGTTGGGTATTCCTTATATAGTCAGGGTAAACCTCTCGATGCTCAGGTAGCCTACGAGAAAGTTATCAAGGATTATCCTACTGCATCAGTTAATACCTTGGCCAATGCTCAACACTATGTTGGGCATTCCTTATATAGTCAGGGTAAACCTCTCGATGCTCAGGTAGCCTTCGAGAAAGTTCTCAAGGATTATCCTACTGCATCAGTTAATACCTTGGCCAATGCTCAGACCTATATTGGGCATTCCTTACGTAGTCAAGGTAAATATCTCGATGCTCAGGTAGCTTTTGAGAAAGTTATCAAGGATTATCCTACTGCATCAGTTAATACCTTGGCCAATGCTCAGAACTATATTGGGCATTCCTTACGTAGTCAGGGTAAACAGGTTGAGGCTACTGAGGCATACATTAAAGCGGTGATTTTGTATGCTCGTGTTCCTAATGTTGCCAGCAAGACATTGGTTGATGTATTCAGTCGGATTAATCCTGCATTGATGATAACCGCTGATTATACGGTAGCTTTGCAAGATATTATTAAGGCTACACCCGCCACGGAAGCCAATGCTGAGTTCCTTGGTAGAATTAAGTCCGAGTTAGAAAAGATGAAATAAGGAGCAGTGTTTTATGATTACACGGCTAATAATTATAGCCGGTATTATCTTTGGTTTAACTGGTTTGTCTGTAATGGGCAAGCCGGTTAAGCCGGATAAACCCGGCAAAATATCTGATACCACCCAAGGCAAGATTGACAAGATCAAGAAACAGGCCAAGTCAAATGACTGGGCTGGTATTAAGAAAACGTATGCTGAAATAAACTGGCGGGATGGTGATGCGGTGAAATCATTGAAAGCTGTGGCAAAGGAAGTACCAAAGAACAAGAACACTAAAGATCTCCGTCGTGAGATCAAGACGAAGTATGAGCTCCTGCGTGAGGATACCGAGGACATTCCAGAATTGGTGGACGTGGACGCTTATGAGATTAGTATTGTTCGTGCGCCAATTATTAAGTTAATGCCGTTAATTGTGAACACATTGGAAATAGCAACGATTCCAATTGCCTCTTTGGTGTTTCAGCCAATGAGTATTGACGTGCTGGCTATGCCAGGTCTTGTTGTACAATATGTAGACATACATGGAATAATCGTGCCATTTATCAGAATTGACAATGTAAGATTTGAAAAAGCTATGTCCGATTGGTCACATCGTTGGAATATCGCTATAGATGCTGTAGGTACAGATAACATTAGGATCATTCCGCATCCAGCAACGGCCTTAGGAATACGCAGGGCTTCATTGATGCATATGATTGAGAAAAAGGGGTGGATGAAAGAAACTGAAGCAGCTTGGGCAAAATATTACAGTGATTTATACATAGCATTATCACGAAGGAATTTGAACAAGAAGAAAAAGAAATAGTGAAAACTAATCAATACCATCATATAGTGTCTATTACCCTTGGATTAATTGCCTGCCGACCTATGTTGGTATATGGGTTATCAAGGGTATTATGCGGGAAACAGGTGCGGGTATTCTATCATTATGAAAACAAACTGGTATAAAATAGCAAAAAAAACAGAAAAGAAACCATACAAAATTGTTGTCATTAAATTAGACAAAGAATGGACACCACAAGAATTACAAAATGTTAGAAAAGAAGCCTATTCTTCCGAACAAGCAAGAATGATATTTATTAAAAATTACCCATTTTTAAAGGACTATTATCAAATAGGATATGATGTGGAAGCTAGACTTGATAAAGAAGAATATCAAAGAAGACAAGATGTTGCAAAATCAAGCAAAGAGATGGAAGATAAACAGATACAGAATGCATGGTGGAATCAGTAATTTAGTTGATATTAAGTTCTTTTTTTAATTCCTCATCCCATATTGATTTAGAAAGACCATTTGTAAGATTGTCTAAGACTACTCTCAATCCTTCTTCTCCAACTTCTTCTTCTATGTAATCTATCATTGACCCATTTTGATGAACAGCACTAAGAGCTATATTAATGGTTGCTGATGTATTTCCCATATTGCTGTAATCAATACTGTTTAGGGAATCATATATCTTTTGCACATTGTTTCTTGTTATTTCTATCCCTTGAGATACCCAATGATCTCTCCATAATGGGAATATTAGCACTTTATACAACTCTTGTAAAATTTGTTCTTTATAACCAACATTTGAAAGAACATTGTTGAATGATTCTTTGTCAGGCATATATGTGTAAAATAAATCGTCTATGTCTAGCGAGTCCAATGTTAAATTTTCTATGTAGTTTTCTGCCTGCTCCTTTGTCTTGAATTTTTTCCAAGAAGATGAGTTAAACTCTTTTAAACCTTCTGATTCCAACATTTCCATAAGATAGTTTCTTTGCTCTGGTAGTAAAATATCTACCAGAAATTCTTTAAATATTGGCATACTTTCTATATTCTTAAAAACATTTTTTATGAAATCAGAAAATTGTTTTTCTTTTGGAATTTTATAAACATCTCTTGAATCTGGGTAAGTATATTTGCCATATTCATAAAGCATATCTTCCATTACTCCGCCATCAGTATTTATATCAAGTTCTTCTCCCATCTTAGCTCTTTGTGCAGCCCATTTATCTGGGTTCAATAAGGCATGACTCTCTAACCAATTACCGAATGTTTTTAACAATACTCCTATTACATTTTGGGTTGGTTCATTGAAGGCTTCTTGAAGGTTGTTGAGTATGTTTTGCTTTCTCTGGGGTGTTGTGTTTAGCTTACTATTAACCATTGTATACTTGTATTCAAATCCATATATAGCTTTGAGGTTGTCTTCAAAATCTCCCCTGCCATTATCAACCCATATTTGAGATAGCTTATACCAATTCATAGATTATATTTCTTTGGGGAAGAGGAGGAATCCTGTTGAGGAAAGAGGTAAATTGGATTTAAAATGTACTCGCTAGTAGAATGACCAAAATTTGTTAATATGTATTTTTTTTCTTTATTGTTTGGGTCTTTTGTAATTATATTCCATTCTTCAAAATTAAATTTTGCTCCTCTTTTAGTTTCTTTTGATTTATTTAAAGAAACACTATATATTAATTCGATCTT
>Ga0222628_1000528_pt1 | contig 15548 bp, 24 predicted proteins | sample AntAcemetageno95_FD_179860 | JGI IMG/M metagenome (GOLD analysis project Ga0222628, IMG submission 179860) | Saline water microbial communities from Ace Lake, Antarctica - #95 | ecosystem: Environmental > Aquatic > Non-marine Saline and Alkaline > Saline | place: Antarctica: Ace Lake | collected...
TTTCTGAACTTATGGTTGGCTGCGATTGGTGTGAAATAGATGAAGGAAGAGATTTTTTAAAGGTTGATGAACATTGGGACTGGATTGTAACGAACCCTCCATGGTCAAAATTTAGATTGTTTCTTAATAAATCAATGCAGGTGGCAGACAATATTGTATTTCTTTGTCTTGTTAATGCTTTGTTTATGCGAGCCAGGCAACGGGATATGATAAAAAATAAATTCGGAATTGTAGAAATTTTTTGCGTTCCTGTTCCAGAAAAGCCTTGGCCTCAAGCTGGTTTTTTGTTAGGTGCTTGTTTTTTAAAAAGAAATTATAAAGGAAGTATTCGATTTGATACTACATTATTTGTATGAGTGAACTTTTTGTAGCAGGTTATGGAGATATTGCGGAAGCTGGTTTCCCAGACGTTTTATGTCCAGTTATTTTTTTGGAAGGATGTAATTTTAAGTGTCCATTTTGTTTAAATTACAGGTTGGTTACAAGAGAAAATATAAAAAAAATTCCTATAGATTTTATTATAAACAAATATAAGAAAAAGAAGGAGAAAAAAATATTAATTTCTGGCGGGGAACCACTTTATAATGATAAAATATATGAACTAATTTCTGTATTGAAAGAAAATGGGTTTTCCGTAAGAATTTCAACTAATGGTAGTTTCCCAGATGTATTAGAAAAATTAATTAATTTAAAGATGGTTTCTTTTGTGGCTATGGATGTAAAAACAGGATGGTGTGATTTGAGAAAATGGGACATAGTTAGTGACCAATCATATGTTTTTCACAACATTTTAAAATCAATTGAAATTCTTAACAAGAAAAATGTTGATTATGAATATAGAACCACTTTGTTTCCTGGACTAGTAGACGCAAATGACCTTCTTTCAATTGCTCAGAAAATTGATAAGGATTCTAATTGGTTTTTACAACCGTTTAGAATGAAAGCAAAGCTATTGGGTGGTAATTTTATTGGCAAAATTAAACCATATGAAGAGGAAGAAATACAGAAATTTCTTAATTTAGCTAGACAAAATATTAAAAATACAAGAATAAGAGATGTATGATACAAATTGTTAAAGATATTGGGGTGCTAAAGCGGGTTTCAGAGCCAGTTAGAAGCGTTCAGGAAGCCCTAGAACTCATTGAAAAGATAAAGCCAACATTAGATGGGGAGGAAAATGGGGTGGGCGTGGCAGCCATTCAGGTAGGTATTTCTAGAACAATTTCGGTATTAAAGAAAGAGTTTTTTAGTAATAAGGAGTATTTTTATCTAATTAATCCCAAAATTGTTGAAACAGAAGATGAGTTTCTGTTTTTTAACGAAGGTTGCCTATCGTTTCCAGGGCAATTTTTTAACACACGTAGGTATAAACACCTTATAATTGAAAATAATAGAATAGAGGGTAACAAATTTGAAACAGATAAACTTTATTTCCAATATCCTACCGAAAAAGAAGATGAAAGGTTTAATACAGATAATAAGATAGTTACAATAGCCATCCAACATGAAATTGACCATTTTAAAGGAAAAATAATTACAGAATTTTGCGAAAAAAACATCCCCGTTATAAGAAGCAACATGAAGGTGGGCAGGAACGAACCGTGTCCGTGTGGAAGTGGTAAAAAATACAAAAAATGTTGCGGAAAGAATCTGTAGAATAGGATAACTTATGGCTCAAACAGCTAGAATGACATATATTGGCAGTTGTATACTGGATGACACCACTATGATACCAGTAACATCAATGAATAGCGGAATAGAAAACACCATTCAATTTTACGACCACGTTATTGGACTTAGAGATATAAACTATACAGGAACGAATGAGAAGGGACCAGCAACTGATGCAGATAGCGGGGGAGGCTACAACAATATCCAAAAGAAAATATATAGATATCCACCCAGCATTTTTAAAGCTAAATTAGCTGGACCAATGATGGCCGATTTAAGCACACTAAGTATAACAAATCTCATAGAACATGCAATAAAAGGAACCACAATAGGCCAACTTGATTTCACCTATTTTGGTTCACCCGATGGTTCTGGCGTTAAAGAAGGTCATCAGGTTAAAGAAGCTGTAGTTGAAAGCCTGACATTGTCCGTAAATGCTGGTGATGTTGCGACTTTCGACTTAGGAGTGGTAGCAAAAAAAAATGAAGGTACTCCGACTGCCCAAAAACATAGTGATTGTACAAAAATCTTAACTTGGGACAAATGCGAAATTACAACTGCCTTGACCGGAGAAGTCCAAGCCTTTTCCATTAGTATTAAAAATACAGTTATTCCTATTTACGTTTCGGGGAAAGAATCCGATTATGTGGCAACAAGCAGGTATTATGGACCCACAGATTTAAGATTGGGAATGCAAGAAGTTACAGGAACAATAGGCACATATGGATTTAACCTTTGGAACATAAATACTGACATTTTGACGTTCAAGTTGGGACCAAAAACGTGGTCTCTAAATGTTTTATATAATCCTACTGCAAGTTCTGCTAGTGGAAGTAATGAACCTTATGTGTCTAGCACACCGTTTGTAGGGGCATCAGATGGTGCCGTATGGAATGCCAATTCGTAAGCTTAAAAATAAAATATAAATATTTTAAAATCTTTGGGTATAATGTAATAAAATCATTCAAAATAATACATAGGAGTAAAAATGAAAGAAAAAACAGAATATAAATTAAAAGATAGTGGAGAAAGACAGGTGTTTAATACAGGAGCTCAAAGAGATGTTCCATTCGGAAAGGGAAAATACCAGCTTGTTTCACCAATTGCCATTAAAAGAATAGCTGACATTTTAGAGAAGGGTGCGATCAAATACAGTGAAAGGAACTGGGAAAAGGGAATGCCAATATCTAGGTATATTGATTCTGCTTTAAGACATCTGTACCAATATGTAGAGGGAAAAAGAGACGAAGATCATTTAGGTCAGGCTTTCTGGAACTTACATTCTGCCCTTCACGGAGAAGAAATGATTAAGAGAGGAATTTGGCCAAAAGAAATGTACGACTTGCCATGTTATATGAATGAAAAAGATATGGATATAGACACAAAAAACTGGTGGGATAAAATGAATAAAATTATACATCCCATCAAAAAAGGTAAAAATAATGATAAAAATACAAGAAATAAAAAAAGAAATTAAAGATAAAATTATGGTAGGCATAGAATGCGATATTTGCCACAAGGAATATCCCAACAAAACTAGCGAAGATGAAATGGAAATCCAGGAATTCCACCATGTCAGATTACGGGGTGGGTACGGATCTGTATTTGGCGATGACTTCGAAGTTGAGTGTGACATTTGTCAGTATTGTTTAAAAGATTTGATTGGGAAATATTGCAGAATTTCATAAAAAAATGATCACTCCCCAAATAATAGGTTTTTGCGGCGGTTCTTTTGGTTCCAATGGCGTGGGCAAAACTACGGCTGCCAATTTTGTGGTAAAAGAATTTGGTTTCCATTATTGCAGTCTGTCCAATGCAGTAGAACAATCTGCAATTAAGTTATGCAAATGGGACGGCAAAAAAGACAAGGATGGTTTAATTATCCTAAACCAAGTTTGTGCATCGGGAAGAAAAATAAACGAAAACTATTGGCTAAACATAACATTAGCTTCAATTCCCAAAGATGTTAATAAGGTTGTTTTTGACGATGTTTATTTTAAAAACGAGATTAATTTTATTAAAAGTAAAGATGGAACAATAATAAATATTGAAAGAAATGGTTATGTCCAGCCAGAAACAGATTATTATGCGGTTGATCTTAATCTCAGTTACAATATACCAAATAATTCTACTATAGAAGATTTTCAAAAAACTATTCACATTATAGTAACAAAGTTGTATAATATCGAAAATGCCAAGTTGTAAAAGTAATTATGAATAGTATACCATTATACACTAAATATCGTCCTGCACAAATAACAGATATTGTGGGGCAAAAAGGAATAGTTTCTGCCATTAAGAAACAGGCGGAAAAAAACAAGTTTTGTCACGCATATCTTTTTGCTGGTCAATTTGGGTCTGGTAAAACAAGCATTGCAAGAATTGTTTCATCGTTAATGACTTGTGAGCATAGGAAAGGCTACCTTGTTTGTGGCAAATGCAAGTCTGATATTTCCATTCGAGATGGTTATTGCGTTGATGTATATGAAATAGATGCAGCAAGTAAAAGAGGAATTGACGATGCCAGAAAAATAAGGGAAACCGCTAATTATGCTCCTCAGGAATTAAAGAAAAAGATATACATTATTGACGAATGCCATCAATTAACTCCTGAAGCATGGAATGCCCTTCTTAAACTTATAGAAGAGCCTCCGTCATATGTAACCTTTATATTTTGTACAACTAATCATAGAAAAGTTCCATCTACAATAACTTCCAGATGCCAAAGTTTTATTTTTAATCAAATATCTACACAAGACATGTTTGAACACTTAAAGAAAATAGCTCAAAAAGAAAAAATAGATATAGTTGATAATGTTCTTACCAATATTGCAAAAATATCTCATGGCAGTATGCGTGATGCTATTAACCACCTAGAACAGATTGCTATGGCAAAAGACAATAAGGTGGGAGAAAAAGAAGCTAATGAATATTTTGGCATTCCAGATGAAACTATTACCTATGAAATAGTTAACTTAATGGCAAGCCAAGATGCATCAGGATTACTGGAAAAAGTAAACATTCTGTTGCAATCTGGAATAGATGCAAAAACAATATTAAATGATATTTCGCATATTTTAAGAAACATATTTATCTGCAAGATTTGTGGCAAGAATTCTAAGCTTCTTGATGTCTTGGACGTTGAAAGACTAGCTATTGCCAAAATTGCGGAAGGTGTTAGTAGAAATGGTTTGATTAAAACTGCTAGTAGTTTTAGTAGAATAGAGAAAGAAATAAACGTTAATATAAACGAAAGATGGATTTTAGAGGCCGCATTAATTAATTGTCTCACCCTTCTTAAAAACGAAGTACCAAACCCAAAGTAATAAATTAGATTAGAAATGTAGTGTGCGGTGTCTATCTCCCTAAAAAAGGAGGATTGACACCATTGGTTAAAACAAAAAAAAAGTATGTCAAGAACAAGTCGATAAAAGCTCATAAAGTAAATTTACGCAAGGTAAGGTTGCGTAAACCAAAGTTGCTTAAGGTTAAGCCACGTACCAAGCCAAAACATTGTTGCTTTAAGAAAAAAAGCTTAAGAAAAATATCACAACCAGCTAAAGCGGATGTAATAAAGGCAAAAATAAGTGATGTTGATGTTTCCATTTTTAATATTGCCAGTGTAGAAGATCCATTAATAGGAACTCCCAAAGAAGTAAGAAAAGAACTTGACGTCTTAGCCTTAAAAATGCAAAGACATCCTAATAATAACGATTGTTTCAACAAAATACATTTTTATATACATAAATATTTGTTGGGATTGGTGTTTAAAAAGTTTAGTTTTATTAAGGGTCAGGACGAAAGTGATATGTATCAAGAATCTTTAATAGCTCTATTTAAGAAAGCAATACCAAAGTTTAACCCCAATAAAGGAATGTCCTTTTTAAATTTTGCCAAGATGTGTATTACCAGACATTTGATAACCATTTTACATGCGTCCAAACACAGAAAAAAAGACATTCCCATAAACACAGCAATTAGTATGGACCATTCGCCAGTTAGTCAGGACAACAACGAAACAGAAATGGCTCCTCTTTCCAATGTAATTGCGGACGACAATAACAAAACTTTGCCCTATAAAAGAATGTCCGATAAGGAAACATTTAACCAAACATTGGAATCAATAAAAAGCAAACTGAGTAGCTTTGAGGTAGTGGTTCTTGAAGAATATTTGAACGAAAAGTCCTATAGAGAAGTTGCTAAAGGAGTTTCTAAAAGATTAGAAATCAAATACGATGCTAAATCAATAGATAATGCCTTATTGAGAATAAGGAAAAAGGCTCACGAGCTCGTTAATGCAAACAGTGAAGATGTTGTCCCTTTATTATTTAGCTAAAAAATAATTTTATTTATTTTATTTTGTTGTATAATTAAATAGTCGTAATAATTCCAGTAATGCTAGTAAAAATGTCGGCAATAAAGGAGTAATAAGGTATGAAGATGACAATTCCGTTGAAAAAGCTTTTGGAATCCGTGGAAAAAAGCAGCATTGGCGCATTGACAAAAGAGTCTCAAGACGAAGACAGAAAAAAAATAAGACCTACAGATGCCTGCTTAAAGATATCAACAAACAAGAATTCAGTTGTTTTTGAATCGTCATCTCAAGAAGCTTCTGTCTTTTATTCAATACCCGTTGGCGAAGATATGGTTGTTGAACTGGATGGAAGTTTTTGCGTTGAGGCAAGTCAATACTTAAAAATGTTAAAAACCATTCCTAAGGATTATTTAATACATGTTTCATATGAAGAAGACAAAAATTATGGCAAGGATATTCTTTCCAAGATGGTGCAGCCAAATGGAAAATTAATAACAACGGCTATTAGTGATAAATCCAAAAAAAGAAAGGGCAGGAATGATACCTATCCAGTTGGCGAATTCACTAAAGTTGATTATAACCACAATAATGTTTTGTTTTCAATGAACTCAAAGGTATTGGCACAATGCATTGATAAAGTTTTGTTCGCACGAGAGCTAAACGATCTGTCGGGGGTGTTCGACAAGGTTAGTATTTTTATTTCCAATAAAAAACTGTTTTTTGCTTGTACCGATGGCAAAAGATGTGCTATTTATTCCGTTGCGGAAAACGAAGCAAAAGTAATGGTAGATGAACAAAAAATATTGGTTAACGGGGAATTGTTGAAAGCCGCTTGTGAATCTTTTGAGAAAGATGAAGAAGTTAAAATAATTAACAGCGAAGACAAAGAACACATCATTCTTTCATCTGACAAAATCAAGGTAAGGTTATCCACGGCTTCGGAAGAAGTTAAACAGTCATTTCCTAACTTTTTAAACCTTATGGGGCTTTCTCTTCCCATAGCAATAGATGTAGTTAAGTCGGATCTATTGAGTGCCGTTGATTTCTTGAGCGTATATAATGCTGAAAAATCAATTTTTCATGTGGAAAAAGGTAAAAATGAAATCAAGATTGATGTCGCTAGGGGTGGAGCTGATCCTGAAACAGTTATTGTGGAATGTAACGAAATCAAAGACTCATTACAGAATCCAATTGCTCTTTCGAACAGTTTTACAAAAGACGGTTGTAAAAAAATAAGTGGTGACAAGATAAAAATTTCTTTCTCCAAGGACGAGAAAAAAGTAAAAATAGAATCGCCAAATGATGCTGGGTTTGTTTATTTCATGCAGTGTATGACAGTTAATTAAGGTTGTTGTTAATATAAGGTGGATTAAAATGTCCTGGGTTGAGAAATTCAATAATCTTTGTGTTGGTAAGACTATTAAATCTATCAAAGAACTAGACACACATTCATCTAATACTTGTCTAGAAATAGCTTTTACAGATAAATCTAAAGTAACAATGGAATGGGACTATATGTATGAGATTGAATTTTGTAATGGAAATAATAAAGAACAAATTATATCTATTTAATTAACTATATATGTCATACAAAATTATTTAATGAAAAAAATGACAAGAATGATAGATAAGAGAGAATTTAGAATATTGTGCAATCTTTTTATAATGGCAACTGACGATCCGCATTACGATTGTGGTGATCGCGTTATATTGGAACATCTACTCAACAGATTTGCAAGAAAATTTGGATTCTCAAATTGGAAAGAAGCACATCCTAAAATGTTATTCTAATTCACTGCCATACTAATATCCAATATGTCTGAAAAAATTATAGTAAAAAATGTCATTTTAATACATGGAGATCCTGCTTTTTATCCAAATAAATTGGCAAAAATAAAGAAATATTTTTTTCCAAACACGAAAAATATCCCCCCTAGTTTATGGAAAGAAATAGATATTCCACGTTTCAATAAAAAATTAAAATCAGAAGAAAAATGGCTGAATGTAGTCGATGCCGAAATTACTTGTTCTTCTTGGGAAGACAATGTTAAAAAAGTTATCCTTTTAAAAGAAATTGTAGATAGTCCGTTATTTCTTGAGTTTTTGTTTAACGCTTTCAAAAGTCTTCCTTCTAGCAACTACCTTGTGATTTGTGACAAAAACGATGTGTTAAATTGTGGCAAATCTCGTTTTAATAAACTGAATTGGCAAGATTTTAAACGTTTTTGTGTGAAAAATTCCACTATTACAAATGTTGGAAAACCATTATCTGCTTCTTTAATAAGCGAAAAGATTAAATATATTGCTGAAGAATTCAGGAAACAGGATAAGAAAATAACTCTGGATAATGCTAACCTTCTTCTTGAAATAGTTGGTGACAACAGGTTATCATTGGATTCCGAAATTAATAAAATTTCTATTTCTGTTGATAACAACGACGTAAAACAAGAAGATGTTATTGATTTGGCCTTCCCAATGTCAAAAGACTATCCTGTTTGGTCGTTTTATACTGCTCTTAATACTGGTTCTTATTCCAAGACTATGAACGCTACGGAATGTCTAATGAGTAACGGTTTTAATTATGACGGAATAATTATTTTGTGTTTGAAACAGATTCGTTGGCATATTATTTATTCTCATTTGTTATTAAAATATGGCACATTAGACAAAATAAACAATTTTTCAACAATTAAAGATACTAAAAAAGAAATATTTAATCAAAAACTTCTAGATCCTAGGATTTTAAACATTGCATCTGGTGATAACGAAAAGAAATTTAAGAACGAAAATATCCCGTCTAATTATAACAATAGGGATATATTAAACTTTATAAATAATATTTTGCCCAAATTTATCATTTCTAAAAATACAAACAAAAAACAAGTAGTTTTGGATAAAAATATTGAAAGATATATAAGTGCATTTAATGGACTGTACGAACTGAGAAATTGTTCGGCAGATTTACGGGAAACGATACTTGCAAACACAATCAGAATGGTTTCAATTTTAAAATGAGGAGAATGCAATGCAAAAAGATGTTATGATTCGGGGATACTATAGGCTAAATAAAATGTTAATAGACCTAATTAATTGTGAAAATAAGCAAGAAATAATCAGGTTGTCGAATTGTTTTATAGACGATGCTCAGGAATTAATAGCCTTGATATATGTAGAAAACAGTATGGGAGATGAGGACATTGAAGAATTTAAGAAAGAATTGGTTAATATTGAAGAAGTAGCTATGGTAGATCTTAATGACGGGGAAGAGAAGAAAAACATCATTAAAGAAGAAGAATCACCAAATGCTAGTTCTGAACCGCAGGTTGAGGCTGTACGTCAAACTTAAGCTGTTCCATTTCTTTTATCATTTGTTCTAGCTTTTCTATTGTTAGTTCTTCTTTAACAGATTTATATTCCAATAAATATTTAAGTTCTTCTGGATGTTTTGATAGCATTAAATTGTACATAAAGACGAAACTTTTGTGTGCAGATTGGGCTAAAAATTTGTGATGCGAGGCGCAAACGCATATGCCGTTTTTAATGTCATATCTTAAGGAAGGATTGACCATGTAATTCTCAATATGATGGGAATTTAATGCATTTCCAGTTTCGCAGCCGTCTACTTCACAACAATTTCCAGCCCTTTCCTTAACCTTTATAGACCACAACTTCAAAAGCTTATTCTTAAGACGTTTTATTATTTTGGCTCGATAAGTTTTCGTATCTTTATTTACTGGACGTTTCTTGCTCATTGTCTTCTTCATTTTCAGCATAAGGCAGTTCTGGTATTTTTGGTTTAGTGTCTTTTGTTTTTCCAACATCTGTTATAATGACAAATTCTTCTGTTTTATTAAATTCTTCTAGAAGTGATCCTGATTGATAGCTTCTAATTGCATATATTAATGAATCCAATATATCTAAGAGACCCTCTTCAATTCCAAAATTCCTACTCTTACATAATATTAGACTTGAATTAATAGTATCAATAGCCAAAGTTCTATTGGAATGGTCAACGGATAGTTCTTTTGCATTGTTTAAAAGGGCTATTAATTTCTTTGCTGTATCGCTTGCATTATATGACATTTTATAACCGATAAATATTTGTTACCATATCAAGCTCAAGGGTGGAAAATTTCTCAATTTTTTCTTCAGCCTTATTACGGGCTTCCTGTTCGCTGTTTGCGGTAATTACAATGCCGAAGTCTTCGTTGCTTGAATATATCCTTCCTCTGGCATCTTCTATGTCGAATCCCCATTTCTGCGATATATCATCGGCAAATTCTTCTTGAAAATTATCACTTCTTATAAATGATTTTACCATAATGGGGTCAAAGCCGTCAAGTTTGAGCAACTCTTCTGTTTCTTTTCTACTCATCCCAGTTTTTATGTATTCGTGGGCAAATTTAATCATCTCTTTTTGCTTGCAATTAACAGCAAGTTTATCCATCTCATTACGGAGATTGCCAATAAAGATGGAAGACTGCACCTGTCTATTTGATGATTTACTTGTATTTTTTTCTTTCATATTATTATTATTATTTCTATATTTACTAATATATACCTTTTATTATTTCAATATATTATTCTTATAACAATATTTAATTACCTACCTTTTATTTTTTTTAATTATTAACAACGAATTATTTTAATCAATTAACTCAAAATCTTTACTACCACAGTTCATACAACCGTTTGAAAACATTTCTTCTTCCAAGACTAAGCCACAATTTGAACAAGATATTATTTTGGTCTTTGAAAGTTCGGGATTGTTCAATGAATTTTCTATTAACGGAAGTAAAGATTTGCCTATAAATCTTCCTTCGTGTGTTTTCCCAAAAACTATTTGCAATTGCAATATTCTTTTAATTTCCATATATATATTTATTCAATAAAAACAATTGTATTTCCTTTTATAGGGTCTTACACTTCTGAATAAATCATTAGAAAAAAAAGGATTAACGATTGAAATATGGAATAAACAATTGTAATATAATTATAAAAACAACCCACCCTTAGTTGTTAGGTAGTTGTTTTGGAAAACTTAAAGTTATGAGAATACTTGACAATGTCGAATATGGACTCGTGAGGAATGGAATAAATGGGTCGTTTATTGTAGATGATGTTTTATTTACGATAGTTGATGGGCAAGTGGACGACATTGACAATTTATCTAGTTCTTCTAGTTCGGTAAGTTCTATTAGTAGTTCTAGCATTTCGTCTAGCAGTGAGAGCAGTTTAAGTAGCCTATCTTCCAGTAGTTTAAGCAGTCTGTCTTCCAGTAGTTTAAGCAGTCTGTCTTCCAGTAGTTTAAGTAGCCTGTCTTCCAGTAGTCAGAGTAGTATGAGTAGCTTAAGTAGCTTAAGTAGCTTAAGTAGTTTATCTTCCAGCAGTATCAGCAGTTTATCTTCCAGTAGTTTAAGTAGCCTGTCTTCCAGCAGTCTAAGTAGCCTATCTTCCAGCAGTCAGAGTAGCCTATCTTCCAGCAGTCAGAGTAGCCTATCTTCCAGCAGTCAGAGTAGCTTAAGTAGTGTTAGTAGCTTAAGTAGTTTAAGCAGCTTGTCTTCTAGCAGCCAGAGTAGCATTAGTAGCCTAAGTAGCCTAAGTAGCCTATCGTCAAGCAGCCAAAGTAGCCTAAGTAGTTTAAGTAGTTTAAGTAGTTTAAGTAGTTTAAGTAGTTTAAGTAGTTTAAGTAGTTTAAGTAGTTTAAGTAGTTTAAGTAGTAATCCTTAACGGTTGATTGCTTTTTTGATTATGTCTTCAATATTTTTATCATTATATTTTATTACAAGGAATTTGTAGCCATTGGATAAGGCATATTCTTTTTTGATGGAATCACGGTATTGCTGAGCTGCGAATGTTCTTATTGATTTATGTATGTATATATTATATTTATAGTGCAACTCTCCATTATACTCAATTAATATGTTATAATTTGGCAAATAAAAATCATATGGCAATTTTTTAATATTTTTGCAATCTGGGAAGGTTTTTTGGCTAATATATTCAATGCTGTTTTTATTTAATATTTTAGCGACTAACAATTCTCCTTTTGATAAATTGCATTTTGGACATCCACATTTCAAGTTAATATGTATAACTGGTAATTGCTCAAAATCTCCATGAATTGGGCAAGTTATGGTTATTTTGGTATAAGCATTTATATATTTAGACTTTTTATAACTATATGTTTTGCCATGAATTTCTTTTGCTTCTTTTTTGAATTGGTCTGTTGTTTTTGTTCTTTTTAAAGTTCCGTTTCGACTTCCGCATTTCGGGCAACCATTTCCCATGAGATGGCATAACGGCAATTGTAAAAACTTTCCGTGTATTGAACAGATTATAATTACTTTGGTGTGATTATTTACATAAACAACCTTACTATAATCATATTTATTGTCGTGAATTTTCATTGCTTTGGTTATAAATTTTTCTGTCGTGGAACTTAATTTAAAAGATCTGGAAATTAAAGAACATTGCGGACAACCATGTTTGTGGTTGAGATGGTTATTTGGCGTTTGCCTAAACTCTCCATGTATGGGACAAATTATAACTACATTTTTAAAAATTCCGATATAAACAACCTTACTATAATCATATTTAAATCCATATATAGCTGTTGCTCTATCTGTGAATTTTTTAATTGTTAATTTTCTCATTATTTTTTAACTCCAAATATTTTTTTTCAAGTAAATCTCTAATCACAGCAGAAACATTCAATTGATGTTTACTCCTCATCCATTTAATCTTTTCTACCATTTCATCATCTGCCAAATAAATCATTCTATGCTTGTTTTTTTTCATGTTTTTCTCCTATTATTCTTCATACCAATTCATACTCCAATTATCGTTAATTCTCCTTCTTTTCTTTTATTTATTTTTTTTGTATGATAATTTATATGTTTTCTTGTATAATATAGTCTATGGAAGAAAATAAAACAGAGGTAGTCAGTAAAATTGATACCGTTGATTTGGTCAAACTTGTGCCGTCTAGATTCCGAGAACTTTTGGGATCTATAATTAAGATCAACGAAAAAGGAATATTTAATGAACCTTCTTGCCCTTTATGTTGCAATAAACATCGCACTGAAGCTGAAGCTATATTTCTAAAAACACCACAATATAGTACTAATAAATGTGATTCCGTAAAAAAATTCCTAGATGGAAAAGGTTGCCAATTTTCCATAGATTTAATTAAAAATCATTGTAATAACCATATTAATCAAGGTGAAAATCAGTTAAGAAAATTAGAGTATATCAATACCATAGATAATATTTCATCGGTAAAAATGTCCACTCTTGAAGAAATAGATACTGTTTTAAGCGCACTCAAGGAAAGATTAATTGAAACCAATAAAATTGTTTCTGACTCAAGAACTTCCAGGATAGAAGTTGAAGTACTAAAGTCTAATGTTGTTACTCAAATATCAAAGAGCTTTTCTGCACTTTTGAAGCTTAGAAGTGAATTACTGGGAGAAATGAAGAATAGTGGCGATGTCATAGTAATAGACAGAACTAAGTTTAAAAGAATATTTAACGAAGCTTTAGACATAGCAAAAAACGAAGAAGAAAAAACTGTTATAGTTAATTTGTTAAAGAGCTTATCTAGATCGGAGGACAAAAGTAGCATATGAGTAAATTAATATTACCAGGAGATCCTGGTTTCAGAGATACTGCTAAATACCCTTGGCACAAATTGAGAAAATTGTACGGTTTGCCAGAAAAAATAGCTAGCGATTCTAAAATAGAGATACACGGTTGGTTTGTTAAGGACAACAGGGTTAAACCACCAATAGCTATTTTCAAGAATTGCAAATTTAGATTGGCAGAAGGAATTCCAAAAATTGATGAATCTCCCGTACCTTTTTCGTCATTAGGAGAAGCATATGGGCGTATGAAAAAACTAACATCGAAACTATCAATGGCTGACACCAAGAAGTTTTCAATTGCTGCTCTTAGCCCAGATCCTGGTGTTTTTCACCCAAGACCAGATGTTTTATTCCCGACAAAAGATGAATTTAAAAAATAATTGTTGTAATTTTTAATAAAATGTATAATATATAAAACATGGTTAAATTAATAACCAAAAAAACAAAGGAGAAAAGAAATGAAGTCAAAAATATTGAGTCTATTAACAGTTGGAATTATAGGATTCTTGCTGCTCGGAGCAACATCCTGTAAAATGAGCACAGACCAAATTAAGGAGTATGTTAAAATTTTTGGTCTAGGTTCGGCTACTACATGGATTGCTATAGATAATCCCAGTCCTGAAGTATTGAAAGCAACAACAAACATTATGCTTATTGTTAAAGAAAAGGCAGCATTAGTCAAAATTGGTGAAACTTATGTTGAGGTAATATATCCCGAACTTGTAAAAATAATTGACAAAGATGTGGAACCACAATATAGGCCACTGTGCAAGGCTGGTGCCATTACTCTTCTGGGACAGCTTGACTTGCTGTTCGTAACCCACCCCGAATGGCAATGGAAAGAAAAGCAAGATTTAGCTATAGATATAACCAATTATTTTATTGATGGTGCTGTTCAAGGTTTGAGTATGGCTGAAACCAGTCCTGTTATGGAACAAGCCAGATTGAACTATAGCAACAGAAACAATGTTGTTTCAAAAAAGAAGTAACAAAGAAAGGAGTAAAACGATGAAGATATATTCTAAGAAATTCATATGGCATAGAAGTAAGGCTAAAAAGCTAATCCATATGAAACTAGTTGGGCACAGAGGCTACAAAGCTATCTCAAAGGCAATTGGCTGTTCAGTGGCATCGGCACAAGAAAAATATTTAAAGATGTATTGCTGATACGCTGTCTATTGTAGAGTTCCTCCCGTAGCATTGTGCGGGAGGAACTCTATATATTTATTAAAAGTAAGTTTAGTGAGTAACATGGATAAAACAGAACAATATTTAGTGCACAAAAGTGTGACCCAAACAGTTGCTGACACTATATTTGCCATGACTAATCTTCAAGAGTCATTAGTGGCAGGAACATCTATTTGTAATGCCTGCGAAGCTATTGCAAATGCTGCAAAAAATAAAAATATCATTATTACGACTGGAATAGGTAAGGCTGGACACATAGCTCAAAAAGCATCATCTTCCTTGTCATCATTAGGTGTCCCTTCTTTTTATATTCATCCAGGCGAATCGGCACATGGAGATATTGGCGTCGTTAGAGAAGGTGATATTTTAATGGTTTTTTCAACTTCTGGTAAAACAAGAGAAGTGATAGAAACTGTAGATTTTACTAGGAAATTAAACATTGGCAAAATTATAGCCATAACTTCACACCCAGATAGTGTTATTAGGCAAAAGGCTGATATTGTAATTGATATGGGGATTATTAAAGAGTCTGGTTACTTACATATAGCCCCTACAACATCAATTGTAGTAATGTTGGTAATAGCAGACATAATAGCTACAAATGTCGCTAGAATAAATAATTTCACAATGGAAGATTTTCATGTTCGCCATCATGGAGGATATCTTGGAGAAATTAGTAAAAAGGAATCAAAAATATGATTAAGAAAAATAGAAAAGAAAAATCAAAA
>Ga0222628_1000529_pt1 | contig 15534 bp, 28 predicted proteins | sample AntAcemetageno95_FD_179860 | JGI IMG/M metagenome (GOLD analysis project Ga0222628, IMG submission 179860) | Saline water microbial communities from Ace Lake, Antarctica - #95 | ecosystem: Environmental > Aquatic > Non-marine Saline and Alkaline > Saline | place: Antarctica: Ace Lake | collected...
TAATGTGAGTTTAAATGCAACAATAGATGTGGCTGATGATAGTTTCTTAAATCTAACAAGGGTTAAAGTATTTCTAACAAATTCGCCAACAGAAAAATTTAAAATTTTGAAGAATTATTATATTATTATATTGATGGCTGTGTTGACATTTTTATTTATTTATTTTGAACTGAAAGACAACAATGTATTTTTAAATATTTTATTGTGGTTTATATCAACTATGGTGCTTAGTGGGATATCTATATTTATAATTTATTTAATAGGGGGCTTTTTCTTATGAAGAAGTGGTTTCTAGTACTATTTATATTATTAGTATCTTCTTTTTGTATTGCTATAACTTTTGAAAAAGATACTAGTATTGTGGATGAAGTAAATAATTTAAATATTTTATTTCCTAATAATATTACCTTTAATGTTGCGAGTACATTTAATGGAACTATAACTTTGAATGATACTAATTATAGTGTGAGTTCTAATAGTATTAATACAACAATTAATTTTACGAATCCTTCTAATAAAACTTTTGAAATAAATTCAAATGAAACAATAACTTTAAATTTCAGTTTGATAAATGGTAATTTTTATTCAGTTATATATAATGGTTCAGTTATAAACACTCAAGAAAATGAAAGTTTTAGTTTAGATTTAATTACTAGTTTTACAAATTTATCTATAAATTATGTTCCTGTGGTTAGTTCTTTAACTTTAGTTCCTTTACCAACTGAAACGAGTGATAATATAAGTATAGTTAATGTGACTACTGATGCTGAAAATAATACTATTACTAATTATAGTACTATGTGGTATAAAGATGGTGTTGAAGTGGTTGCTTTTAGGAATGAAACTAGTATTAATTACACTAATACTACGCAAGGTGACACTTGGACTGCTTCTTTAAGGGCATATGATGGGTATGGTTGGTCTTTATTTGTAAATAGTAGTACTACTACTATTGGGGATAATACTTCACCTTTGCTAACTAATGATATATTGAGTGATATTAGTGGTTTGAATAATGCCCCCTTTAGTATATTTGTTGATATAGTGGAAGCTGGTCAATTATTTAGTTCTTTGGTTGAGGTTCAAGACCCGAATGGAGTTAAAACAAATTTCAGTTTAAGTTTATTATCTGGTAGTACTTATGTTAAAATATATTCTCCTAGTACTGATGGAGTTTACAGATTTAAATTCTATGCAGTTGATGGGAGTGGTAATACTGCTGAACTAAATAGTACATTAACCTATACAGATTTAACTTCTTCTACTACTGGTGGTGATGGTGGTGGTGCTACTACTAGTGGTGTTAGTAAAGTTAAATGTGATTTTGATATTAATCCTGCTAGTGTTAAATTAAGTAAATCTAATATTTTAAGAGGTGTTACTATAACTAACAATGAAGATTTTACTATAAATTTTAACTATGAATTAGAATCTGATACTAATAAATTTTTAGATGCTTTGACAATAGTAAATAAAGTTTTAGCTTTAACTAAAGATGAATCTGGTGAATTTGGTATAAATTTGGATAGATTTTTTTCTATTGATGAGCAAGAAGTATTTAAGGGTAATTTAATTATAAGTTCATCTGAATGTTCTGATGTTGAAGTTCCTGTGATATTTAGTCCTGTGACTGATATAAGTATTTTTGATGTGTTGAGTGGTGATGTGACTTTATTAGATTATATTAAAGAACCAATTTGGAGTGCAACAAGTTCTTTAAGGGATACTGCCCCAGAATTAAATATAGGTTTATTATTTTTATTTGTATGGTTGATATTTTTTTCAATGTTAATATTATTTAGCATAGATTCATTAAAGAAGAAAAAGTATTTAGGGTTTATTGTATTGGGTACATTTATAACGATATTTGTAAGTCCTATAAGTGCTATATTATTGATTAATTTGGTGAGGGTGTTTGCATAATGGCTTTTAATAAAACTAAACCTGTAAAGAATTTAAATAGGTTTGATTTCCCATTTGTAATTTTATCTTTATTTTTTATTGCTTTAGCAGGTTTATTTTTTTTAAGTGCTAAAGATTTAAGAGGTGCTAATATTTATATAAGTTTATCTTTTAGTTTTGTATCTATAATTTATGTACTAACTTTATTTATTAAGAATGATAATAAATTATTGGGTGGTTATTTTCCTTTACCCATTTCTAGGTCAAGACCTTTAACAATATTTTTATTAGTTTTAGGGGGTTTAAGTTTCTTCTTTTTTAGAATTATATTTAAAATATTTTCTCCTAGTTTTAATGTTGCTAGTTTAAGTATTCCTTTTACTGCTACTTCTGTTGGTGCAGGTCAAACTTTCAGTATTGCTTTCTTAGAGCAAAGTCTTCCAATTCAATTATTTATAACTTCTTATACTGCTTCTGTGATTGAAACTTTAGCTTATAGTATAGGTGGTGTTTTAATGGGTGCTGTGATTGGTATTACTATATTTAATTTATTATCTAAGGAGGAAAAATCAAATAAAATATCTTTATCTAAACTTTGGTTTGTGAGATTATTTGCCTTAGGTTTTGGTACATTTGCATTTATTGGAAGTCATTTCTTGAATGGAACTTATGAAGGTGGGATGTATGTATTTGCAGGTCTTTTCTTTTTAATTTCTACTATTAGTATGTATATGTTAGGGTTTTATGTGGCTTATCATATAGGTTATCATTTTGTGAATAATATTTTTGTAGTTATATTAGTTTACGGATTTAAAGAAGTTTTTATAGGCTCTGGTTGGTTTGGTGCATTATTATCTGTAACGATTGGTTTATTATTTTTTTATCTGATACGTAATTGGAATAATGTTAAGGCTGATGCTTCGACATGGTTTTTTGAAACTTTTGAGAGATTTGTAGAATTTTTCGGATTTAATTGATGTTGTAATCGAATGTATATGTTTAAAACTATATGTTTGGCTTTTTGGCTTAAATTAATGCCCAAATAAGCATTATTTTTAATTCTTGGTCTTGTTAGGTGCTTATTTTTTTAGTGATTTTAAAGGTGGTTAAACTATCTTCTAAGTATTATTTGCGTTGTATTCGGAGAATATAAACCTTTCGATTATTTTAACTATATGAAATCTAAAATGTTTATTGGAATATATATTTTTGAGTATGGAAAGCTTTATATACTTGTGACATTATAATGATGTCATGGTTGATAAAAAAATTAAAAGATTTCCTTTAAGGCTTGATTTAGATAGTCATTCAAAAATTGAAAAAGCTAGTAAGCTTAAGGATGTTTCTATAAATAAATTTGTTAAAAAAGCTTCTGTTAAAGAAGCTAATAAGGTGTTATCTAAAAATGGTAAATAAAGAACTACAAAAAATAAAAAGTACATTAGAGATGAACAATTCTAATGTAAGTCATGCTCATGAAAAAAGCTGTGAGAAGAAGCCTTTGAATACACGCCCTACTGGGTGTGTATTTTCCTTATTAAAAATTGATAGGTGCGACTGAAGATGAGTAAATTAAATAAGCTGAATGAAGCTAAAAATTTAATTGTTGAATCTATTGATGATGTTGCATACAATTCAGATAAAAAATTATTGAAAAGTATTGCTTCAATAATTGGTGATATTGTAAAAAATGAAACAAAAGCATTACGTGAAGAAGCTCTGGTGAGTGAATGAGTGTGATTAAGAAAATTATAGGTGCTTTACTTTTATGTTTATGTGCTGTAATAGTTAATATATTTTTTTATGTTAGTATTATTATACCTTATGATATGAATACTTTAAATTTCACTTTATTATTATCATTATATATGGTCATTTTTTTGTCCATATTAGTTTCACTTATATTTGCTGGTCTGTCTTTATTAGAGGTTTCGGAATGATATTTAAGAAAAGAATTAGGAGAAAGAAAGTATTTGTTTGTGGGGTGTGTGAAACTGCACATTATGAATCTATACGGAATAGATTATTAAAATTCTCTTTTAATTTTATTTTAATTGTATTAGCTTTAACTGGTGTATTTTTTTTAAGTTTATCTTTTTTTAATCATGATATAATTTATAATCTTGGTGCTGATTTTTTCACAAACTCAAAATCAATTTATGAATCTGATAAATTAAATAGTGATTATGGTGGTGTTGGTAATAATACTTTACAAACTATAATTAAGACACTTAATTCTTTTGATGTTGATAATTATATTATAACTCCTGCGATGCAATATTATTTTCAAGATATTGAGGATGTAATATTGGAGGGTGGTGATTGTGATATTTATTCAATGTTGGTAACTGCTATTTTTTTGAATAAAAGTCTTGATGCTAGTGTTGATTGTAATTTAGATAAAAATCATTGCGTATCTCTTGTTTATACTAATGAATTTTATTATGTTATTGATATGACTATGGAATTTAGTCCGGTTGTAAGTAAATATGATAGGGGTGTTAATCATTGGTATTCAGAATCAATTTGGAGTGTTAGAACATGAGAAAATATAAAATAATTAGTTGGAAATATAAAATTTTAGCAACTTTTATATTTATTGAACATAAATGTTGTAAATGTGGTGGTGATATTAATACTCATAGTATTGAAGGTCAATTACAAAGTTCATATCATAATACTAGATGTAGTAATTGTGGATATATTGAGCATCAAGAATGTGGTAATCTTGCATCTGTGGGGAAAGCACATTTGTATAAAGGTAAATAAAATGACTAAAGAAATAAAAAAAGCGATATTATCAATAGGTGTTTCATCTGAAAATAATAGTAGAAGAATAATTCAATATGATGCTGGTGGTGTAAATCCTTATACTATAATTGGTGTTCTTGAAACATTAGTTGCTAAGATAAAAAAAGATTTATCTAATAAAGATTTTGGTGAAGGTACTATGTTTCCATGAATGGAGAATTATTAAAATGAATGAAAAATTAACTTATAAGCAAAAAGATTTAGTTTTAGAAGCTTTAAATTATTATAAAACTAATGCTACTGAACCTAATAAGGAAGTTTGTGGTTTAGATGGGTATAAAAAGAAGCTGATGAATCAATCAATAGATAAAATCACTAGGTTTGCATAATATGAATGAATCGCAATATGTTAATGATGAGAAAGAATACCTTAGAAATAAATATATTGCTTTTTTAAAATTCATGAAAAAATTAAAGTTGAAAAACTATAAAATAATTAATGTTCGTGATGTTAATAAAGATAGACATAGAATAGTATTTACTGATAGAGGAAATTTTTATCTTTTATATAAAAAAGATTATTATAATAGTTTCAGCACCAAATATGCTGATTTTATATATAAAGTTCCTGCTATGCGTGGTGTTGGTGATTCTATTAATGTTGATTTTTTAAATTTAGCTATTCAAAAGAAAGTTAATTTTTTAGTTTTCATACATGAAACTGAAACTTTTATTGTAGACCCACAAGACATGAAAGAATATTGTGAGAAGAACCATTTAAAAGACTTACAAGACAAAAATAATAAATATAGGGGTAATGAGGGTAGGGGATATAATATTCATGAATTAACTTATAGAATCCCTAAGAGCTGGTTAGATTTATATAATTTAGAAGGTGAAATATGAAATTGAAACATAAAACAATAGATAATATAACTGATTTGATAAAATCAAGAAAAGAACCTTTGAAATATTTGCGTTATTAAAATGTGGTAAAAAAATAAAATGGTATGTTTTGGAAAGGAATATAACTTAGAAAACTATGAATGTAAATCTTGTAAAGTTAGAAATAGTTGTAAACTTAAATTTGATTCTACTTTTTTTAATGAATTAATAATTTTTAAATTAAAATTCTTTAAGAAATTATCTACTAAAGATTTGTTTGAATTGTGTAAATCTGAAAATTATTTACCTAGTAAGCGTACTTTTGTTAGATTATTAAATAAACTAGAGTCTAAAGGATATATTGATTGTAAAAGAGAATATGTTATTAATAGTAATTATATTTGTGTTTGGAACTTAAAAGTTTCTGCAAATAGTCTAGTTATTGACAATTAAATATATATTTTTGACATCACAAATATTTATAAAGAATAAAGCAGTTAATTGAGATTGAATTAAAAAAAATGGCTAAAAATATAATAAATCGTGATGTTGCGATTCAATGTAATGTTTGTGGAAAATTTCAAAGTGTTAATATTAAAAAAATAATTTCTTCTAAATTTAAGTGTAGGAATGGTAATTGTTCTTTGTATGGTTTATCAAGGAATATATTTAAAAAAGGTGGCTTAGTTTATAATGTTAAGAATCCATTAAATGGTGAGAAGTGTAATGAGTTAGTTGCTAGATTGAATGGTGGTGCTTGTAAACTAAAAAATGTAGATAATAAATTTATGTTTACCTTTGTCGATAAAAATAATTCTAATATGTCTTATAGAGGTAGTATTTAACACTATGAGTGATTTTTTTTTAAATAAAAATAGTAAACAAAAGAGGATTAGGGTAAACAAAAAATTAGTTTACTATACGATATTGTCCGAGATTAATAAATTTTCTTATAGTAGTATTAGGTGTAAAAATATGACTAATATTGCTAATAAATTAAATATGTCTAAACAGGCTATGAATCGTTATGTGAGTAAATTAAAGGCTGAAGGGGAGATTAGTTACACTGCTAATAGCTTCTGGGTGCTTAAAAAAGATTATAGTGAAGAAAGGGCTATTGAGGTGGCTGAAACATTAGCGTCAACTAAATCCTCGCTAGGAACGAGAGAGGAATCTGACCTCCATGCTCTACATATAAAAATTCCTATCATTGAGGGTAAAATAATTGGTGATGAATGGGAGATTAGGGAAAAATTAAATAATTGGATTCCTAAATACACTGAATGGAAAGAATTTAAAGGTGTTACAATTAAAAATAATAATGATAAAAGTATTAGTATTTATCCTCATAGTAGAAATTTTAGAAACCCATCTGAAGTAAACCAACTATGTTATAGATTAGTTAAATATTGTACTATGTATTTTAAAAATAAATATTCTGTTCTTTTAGATGATGAATTAGCAGAAATTAAAAATATGGATTTATTCACATCTGATGATTTTGTTAAAAAAGTAAAGCCTAAAGGTGAGAAAATAAAGATAGGTTTGAATAGAAAGTGTGAAAAAATATTCCCTGTGGATAATAGGGATGCTAAAGCTTGGATGGATGATAGTCCTAAAAAAGGTATTGAAACTAATGATATTCTATATAAAAAGAATTATTTGATGATGCCGGAATATATCAAAAAACTATATGATGAATCTGAAATTAATGATGATGAATTAGGTAAAGTTAAAATTTTATTAAATGATTTATGTTTAACTATGACAAATCAATCTAAATTAATTGAAACTCAAATGAAATTATCTAAAAATAATACTGAACAATTAAATATAATGTTGAAAGAAAAAAATATGAACTTAACTAAATTACCTAATAAAGAAGTACCTATTATTAACCCTAGTATATACTATTCCGGATAAAATGGCTGAATTAATAAAATGTTTAAGGTGTGGAACTAAATCAATAACTGAAAATAGTGTTGATTTTACTTGTTTGAAATGTAAAAGAAAATTTAAAATAAATCCTATTAATATAATTGAGAGTGGTAGTTATCGTAAAATGTCTGAAAGTTTATTTAATTTGAATGTTAATAATGCTGATGTAGATTTAAATGTGTTTTTAAAGAGTTAAAATGGAAATTAGGGATAAAATTATAAATGAACTCTATCTTAAAGGAGTTACTAAAAGGGATGCTACAAAGATTTTAAAAGAATTTGAAAAAGATTATCAATATGATGTTATACATGAACATCTTAATAGTATTTATTCAGATAAAATTAAGTCTGAAACCGATAATTTAATTTGTAATTTTTTATATAGTAGATTAATCAAAACTCATAATGTTGATTATAATTATAATATTTCTAAATATTTTGAAATAGAAAATGATGAGGATTACCATAATTATTTAATTTTTATTAAAAGGAAAATTTTATTAAGTATGTTGGATATAAAGCCAACTTTAGCTTATGATAAAGATTGTTTGATTATTTACTTGAAAAATATTAAGAAAACTATTTTAGACCTTGTGAAAAGTAGTTCTTGTTTAGATGTGGATATTATGATATATGTTAGAGATTTAAATCGCAAGATGAATACTAGTATATATAGGATTAAAATAAATGAAGATAAAATATTTACTGATAGATGGAGAAAAGATACTGCTGATGTGAAAATTTATTCTCGTTGTACGTGGTGTGGAACTAAATTTAAAGGTGATGCTTCCTTATGTAGTAATTGTAAAAATAATGATGTTAAATACCATAATAAGCCCAAAAACTAAGGATTTGCTATGCAACAACAAAAAACTTTATAAAAGAATAAGTAGATATGTTATTAAGGCTTCTTAATAAATATCATGCTCATTAATTAGTGAGGGTTTAAAAACAAAAATGGAATCTACAACATTTGAAAAAAACGGAAAGATTTTCGAGTCATTATCTCTCGGAATTGTGAAAAAAGACGATACCTTTAAAGGAATACCAATTATTAAAAAGACTGCTGATGGTCTTGGTTATGAAGTATTTATGATGAAGTGTAAAGGTCTTAGTGAATCTGGTAAGAAAGCTAGAGCTGAAAAAGAAGTTACTAAAAACGCTGAAAAGAAAGTTAATGCTGATGCTAGAGCAAAAGTTAAAGCTAGTAAAGATGCTGTTAAACAAGTAAAATCTGAAGCTTATACTAAAAGACTTAAAGAAAGTGCTACTAAGAAATTAGCTAAGGCAAAAGATTTAGAAGCAAAAGCAATCGCTAGAGCTGAAAAACAAAAAAAAATTGCTGAAGAACTACGACTTAAAATAGCAAACTAGGTATTTAGCTAAATGGAATTAAAGGAAAATCCTAATATAATTATAACTAAAGATGATATTAAGAAATTTTTTGAGAAAGAAATTTTTAAGAAGTATAATATCACTTTAAAGGATTTTTCTTTATCTATTCCTACTAAGGGCGTGAATAAAGGAAAATTATTATTGGTAACTAAATAAATGGGATTATTAAACTCTGAATCAAACGATATCATCTATAAATTAGGTGAAGAAAAATTAATTGAAAGTTTAATGTGTTCTAAAATTTTAGTTTCTAATAGTATTTCTTCTTTATCTGAAAATTTAGTTAATTCTTTTGATTTAGATGTTGCTAAAATAAAAAATATTCTTTATTTACTTGATTTTGATATATGTAAAGGTGCTAAGAATAATTTTGATAAAAAAACTATGTTAAATATTGATGAGCGAGGTTTTTTCATAAGTCTTTTAAAGAATGGTGGCGTTATTATAGATTCTGATATATATGGTAATATATTAAAGACTGAATATTTGATTGAGAAAACTATAAAAAGTTTATTGGAAAAGAAATTAATAATTTGTTTGAAAAAGTATAAAGGTTGGGGTTCAATCTATATAATCAATTTAAAATTATTTAACGAGGTTTTAAATGAATAAAAAGTTAAAATATAGTATGATTATTATATGTTCTATTTTAGTTTTATTTGATATTATAATTTCTATATTCATTTGGGATAATTATGCTAAGAAAATAATTATTTATAATGTTGTATTTTTTAGTTCTGTTATATTTATTTTGATAGTAATTTATAGTATAAGTTATTTTAAAGATTATATTGATAAGAAAAATGCTATTAATATAACTTCTCCTAAAGAATATGTTGATACTATTGATTTAAGGGATGCTTGGATTGAATCTTTTATAGTTAATGAAGGTATAATGTATTATAAGAATAGTGTTGATAAATTAAAATCTTGTAATCCGGATGCTGTAACTATTATAGATAGCACTACTGAAAGTGATAGTGCTACTGGAAGCTCTTATTATATGTTTGACATAAAAGTTATTGAGGGTAAAAGAAAAGGTGTTCATAGCATTAAAATTCCTTCTGATAAAGGTGTTGAATTTATTAAGAAAAATTATATGTTTCATTTCATATCTAAAACACCTATGGTACTTGATATTAAAAAAGTAAAACATTTTGTAACTCCTAATGAGCATAATCAAAGAATGGATGTTTTAAAATATGATAATGAAGATATAGGTTATGATGAAGATTTAGCTTTATTTGATAAAATGAAAGCCAAAATACCTGTTCAACCTATTATTAAAAAAGTTAGAAGGGAATCTAAAAAACCTTCTGAATTTGAAGAAGTGATGGATAAATTATCTGAAGATGGGGAAGATGAAGAAGATGAAGAATAAAATAATTTTATTGGTTTTAATTGTATTAATAATATTAGTACCTGTTGTTTTAGGTGCTGAATATAAAGTAAATGATACTAAGGTTTTAAATAGCTCAAATTTGCCTTATAATCAAATATTTAATTTAAATGTAAGTTTACTTGAAAATGAAACAATTTGGATTGATAGGCTGGATAATCTAAGTGAGATTGATGTTGTATATGGTAATGAGTTTAATTTATCTTCAAATGATTTAAGTATTGATTTTAACGCTACTATTAATGATTTTGATTTTACTGAAAATACTACTATAAGTGCTGTTTTTAATATAACTAACTCTTATAATAACAATTCTATTATATACTATATAATATATGATGTGGAATATATATCTTTGTTAGTTAAAGAAGAAATTTATGAGCTTTCTAGTCTTGATGGTGATAAATCATTTGAAATAACTTCTAATTTATTACCTAAAGTTGGTTTATATAGTTATAATTTTAAAGGTGTTGCAGGAGAAACTTTATTTATTGATTGCCCAGAAGATTCTTTTTTAACTTGCCCTAGTTTTAAAATATTTGATAATAATAATGAAACTACTTTTGATATAGAATATTTTTTATCTTCTGAATTAGAAATTGATACTTATAATTATGGTATAAATTTTAGGATGGGTAATAAAAGCATTGATAGAAGAATTGTAGTTGTGGTGAAAGAACCTTCGTTAGAATTTAAAGAATATATTTTTGATGAATCTTGTTTTAAAAAAGTTGAAGGTGAATTAAATTTATCTGTAAGTTTAGATTGTATTAGTGACCAGCAAAATTTTTTAAGAAAGCAACAACTAGAATTTTTTGAAGCTTTAAGACTTGGGTTAAATAAATCTGAATATTGTGATGATTATATTGTTTATGAGGATAATTTTGTAATTGTTGGTAATGTGAGTGAAGATATTTATAATGAATTACGAAGTGTAAGAACTGAAAAAGGTTTAATTAATTCAGAATTAAATAGGTGTACTGATAATTTAGAACAATGTACTAAAGATTTAAAGAATAATAATACTAGAATTTCTTTAAATGCTTTTGATTTAATTAATGATAATAATGATTTAATTGATAAAGAGAAAGAAAATTTATCTTCTGAAAAATCTGAATTTGAAAGTTATAAAACTAAATATAATAAATCAGTTAGGAATTTTTATATTTTAATGTTTTTTGTAATATTAATATTAATTTATTTATTTTTAATGAATAAACAAAAGTCAAAATTTGGGAGGATTATAAAAACAAAATGATAACTAATTTTAAAGAACAAATAATATTTTTTGTAGGGTCAAAAACCTGTAAGCGTGGATTATTCACTTATGAGAATGATGAATTGTTTGAATTGAAAAATCATAAATTTTTACCTAAAATGGTGAAAGAAAAACTAGGTGGTAATTGGGAAGAAGTTATTAAATCTAAAACTAATTGTAAGGATTTTGATTCTGGTGATGAAATTTGGATTATATATTATGATTTTTTAATTCATGAAATTAATAGTGTTAAATATCCTGCTGAATTAATGATTGAGAATGATAATTTAAAAGCTGAATCTGATATGTTACATTATAGTAATATTGAGAAAGAATCCATCATAGAATCAAGTTCAATGGAAGAAGATATTAAAAGAAGAATTAAAAAGAATCAAGTATTTACAAGTTCTGTTTCTCATTTTAACTTCTCCAAAAGTGATGATAAGAAAAAATGATATCAACAATAATAATTGTGGGAATATCTATGTTTATAGGATATACAATAGGGATGGAACATACTAAAGAAAAATCATGGAAAAAGACTTTTAATAAAATTTTATTTAAGAACCCAAACTAAATTTTATAAAAAAGATTTTATAAAAAAGATAAAAGGGGATATTATTTTATCCCAGAAACTATTTAGGTAAAATAATGAAAACAATGAAATATATATTGAATGATGTAGGATTTAAAGAAGATAAAACAATAAATACTCGGAAAGAATTAGTTGAAAAAGTTTGTAAATGTTGTGGTGCTAAATTTACTACTAGGAGTGGTGTTAAAGTTTATTGTGACCCTATGTGTGGTGAATTATATTATTTTTATGTTAAGGTTGGTAGGTCTGCTGAATCTTTTAGATTTAGTGAAGCTAAACTTAAAAGATTTAAAGAAATGGGAAAAAATTTAGGGGGTAAATTTGGAGTTTAATATAACAATACCGGAAAGAAAAGATATTGAATTTAGAGATAAAATATTTGAAGAATTAATAACTGATTTAGATAAATCTTTTTTCAGTATATTGGAAGTTGATATTAAAGATAAATATGGTGATAGATTAACTTTCGCTAAACTTTTGAAGAATATGGAAACTCAAAGAAGATTTGGTAGATTTGATTTTGATTTGATTAAAAATTTTATTAACACTTTACCTACTGAATTTACTAATGCTAAATCTAAATTAGTTAAAGCGATTCAAATATTTGAAAGTAATTTAGAAATTGTTGAGAATGAAGTTGATAGTTTTAGAAATCTTTGTTTAGAATTAAAAAGTATTTTAGAAGATAAAGTTAATAAAGTAAATGAATTGGAAAAATCTTATAATGATTTAGTTTTAGAACATAATAATACTATTAATGATTTAGCTAATATTGAAAATCTTGTGAAATCCAAAATGGCTGAAAAGCTTTTTGTTGAAGCAAGTAATAAGGAATTAATAAAAGTTATTGAGGGTGCAGTTGCAGAATCTTTTAAACAAATAAAAAAACCTACTGGTAAAAAAGAAACTAGTAGTTTACCGGACAAAAAATAAAAATGGAACAAAAATTATATTACCCTAAGACTAGAAGTCGTGTTTTTCCTTTCTCTAATTTGGATTATGATTATTGGTCTAAGAAGGGTATGATTCCAATAGGTAGTAAGAAGCCTAGAAGTAGTTATGAGGATGGTTATATTCCAGAAAGTGATATTGTGACTATGAAATTTGAAAAGGTTGGTAATGGTAATCTTACGAGTAGGAAAGCATTTAATAATTTAATTCTTGGTGGTACTGGTGATGGTAAAAGTTTAATTATAAAAAATATTTGGTATGTTCTTCAAAGAGCAAAATTTAGTTGTATTTATATTGACCCTAAAAGTACTGATTCTGGTAGAGCTAAAGAAATATGGTCTGAAGATGATTCTAATTTAGCACCTAAGATGTTTCCAGATGGAATCCCTTTAGTTCATTGTATGCCTTTATGGGCTACTAGAAATTTTAAACACATGGAATCAAATTTCTTAACTTATAGTTTAGATTTAAGTCAACTAGATGAGAATGAAATGTGGATGGGTCTTGGAATATCTAGGGCTGGTTCTAGTGTTGTTACTAGGGCAATTCTTTCAATGAAATCTCAAAATATTGATATTAACCTAGATAACTTAACTAATAGAGTAATTAAATCTAAATCTGAAACTGCTGTGTTTAAACAACTACCAGAAAATACTTTCTCAAATATTATGAGAGTGTTTGCAGAACTTGAAGATTTTAAGGTTTTCACTAAAGAAAGACCACCTTTAAACACATGGGATATTTTGAATGGTGAAGAGCCTAAAAGTATTTGTATATCTTATAATAGTGGGTCTTTTGGTTTTATGACTTTTGATATAGGATTTAGAATTAAAGAAGCTAGTAGATTCTTTTTCCAATCAAAAAAGAAAAATAAACCATTTCATTTCTTTTTAGATGATGCTGGTTATTATGCAGTAGATAAAGGTAAAATACAAAAAGTAAATTATGGTTTAAATGAGATACTTAATATTGGAACTAATTACAGGTCATTAGGTTTAGGTATGACATTAGCAATTCAAACAACTGGTATGATAGATGAGAATGTTGCACAGAATTTTAAGAATAAATTAATAAGTCCTGTGTTCCAAGATGTTATTGGATTAAATAAGCTAAATATACCTCATGAAGCTATTGATTTATTAAGAGAAGGTAGTTTGATTAGGGATAGAGATCAACATGAGTTTGAATGGATTTATGTTGATTCTGATAATAATGTACTGACATTTTTTCCCTTCACTCCACCCTGTAATCATTTTAAAGAAGTATATTTTAGTAATCTGGGGGAAATAGAAGAATGAGTAAAAGAATCTGGGCTATGGCTAACAAATGCGAGAAGATAATTAATCAAAAAACTTATGATAATATAATTAAAATATATGATTGGCTAAAAGAAAAAAAAGAGGAAGATGTTTTGAATGATAAGAAGCAAAGACACTTTGACATACTCACGATAGCTGAAAGTATAGGGATGAATGAGAAACAAGTTTCAAGTGGAACTGATATTATGGCTCTGAAGAAAAATCCCTACATTAAGAAAAATGTACTTAAGTTCACAGAAAAGACTAACGAGTTCAAGTTGAGGTATAGCATTAAATTAATCACTTAAAAGTAGTAATGAGTTTACTATTTTTGCTTATATGTAGTGGTTGGCGATATTTGGTGATAATTTCGATAAATGCGATTATGTGATTTGAATCTTGGTTAGATTTTATGGATTTAGATTTAAAGTTTAATTTTAGTTTTTTTTGAGTTGAGCAAACATATCTTACTTCGTAAGATAATATGCCCCCTTATAAGGGGGTTTTGATTTATAAAGAAAATGGAAGGAAATAATGAGAATTTGGAAGAAAATACTAACAAAAAGCTTAGTAGAAAAAACAGGCTATTTGGTGTAAGGCTGGAAGATTTCAACGAATTAAAGGATGTTACTAATTTGAATATTGGTAACATTTCTGTCTTGAAAGGCGATATTGTAAAACTACATGAGAATATGACAAAGTTAGCTAAATATGTTTCAAAAAGTAAGGTATCTGGAACTAATGTTGTTGATGTTGCGCCTAGAAAATCTATACTTGATAATTTAGAAGATTGTAATTTAGATGATGTTATGGTTTGTAAGATTCCTGTTCAAGATATTAAATTCTGTAATTGTGATGCAGATGCTTTAATAAAATTATTGAAAAATGCTGGAATAAAACATACTGGTTTAATTCCTCTTGATTTGCATGATGCTGATGATGTTAGTTCAGATGATAAATCTTTAAATACTTTTATTGAAGAAATTGATAAAGATGCTAAACCTGTTGTTGGTGTGAACCCTAGTGGTCATGGTGATAATATCGACTTAGTTGAAATGGATAACAATGACTCTTAGAAATGAAATTTTATTAGGGTATAGTATTTTTGGTTCATTAATTGCTATAATTCTATCTTTATTTCTATACCGATTAAATCCTACTA
>Ga0222628_1000531_pt1 | contig 15513 bp, 14 predicted proteins | sample AntAcemetageno95_FD_179860 | JGI IMG/M metagenome (GOLD analysis project Ga0222628, IMG submission 179860) | Saline water microbial communities from Ace Lake, Antarctica - #95 | ecosystem: Environmental > Aquatic > Non-marine Saline and Alkaline > Saline | place: Antarctica: Ace Lake | collected...
GATCGTCGCCCGTGGTTTGGTGAGTGGCTTGATCATTTCAATGGCGGTGCTTATCACAAAATTGGCTGGTCCTGTCGTCGGTGGCATTTTTTCGAATTTCCCAGTGATCTTTAGCTCGACACTCTATATCACCTATCGCACAGGGGGCGCCGAATTCTCTCGGGCTGTGGCCAAGACCCTTATGCTCAGCGGGATGATCAACGTGGGCGTCTACTCCTTCACCGCCCATTTTGCCTATCAACACACCACTCTTTTTTGGGGAACAGTGATTGCCATCGTGGTCTCCATCCTGTCTGCATCGGCCACCTATCGTTTGATACGCAGCCTCACCAAGTAACCACCCAAGGGTTTTCAATCTCACACAATCCTGACCCCCAAGTCAGCAGCCTAAAAAGGCGGTCGGGGTTTTTAGACTGACCGGCATAATCCTGATTCACACCAATAATGCCTAGACAAGAATCGCGTTGACAAAGCAGATGTCATTCTGAAAAAACATTCTATCTTGAAGGCATGTCAGACACTCTTCATGTTGGGTTCAACCGGATGCAGCGTATCCTGCTCACCATGGCGGCCTTTATTGTGGTCGTCGCTGGAATGCGCGCCGCTCAGGATCTGCTGATCCCCTTTCTCCTCTCACTCTTTATTGCCATTGTTGTGACCCCGCTGCTGAACTGGCTGCGAGGCAAAGGGATTCCTACAGGCGTGGCGATCCTACTGATCATCTTACTCATTATTTTGGCCGGATTCCTGATTGCCGTTTTGGTGGGTACCTCTCTGACTGATTTTTCCAACTCACTGCCAGCTTATCAAAAGGGCCTTCAGGCTAAAACCAGCGAACTGCTTGCCTTTTTAGAGACCAAAGGTGTTGAGATTATGGATGAGACCTTTCTAGAATTTATCAACCCTGGGGCTGCCATGCGGATGACATCCCGCTTGCTAACTGGGCTGGGAAATCTCCTGGGTGACACTTTTTTGATTCTGCTGGTCGTGGTTTTTATGCTGCTAGAGGCAGCCAACTTTGGTGCAAAAATGGAGCGGGCCGTAGAACCAGGCTCTCCCAGCATCGATCGCTCCAGTGTCTTCTTGGACAATATCAAACGCTATATGGTCATCAAAACTTGGACCAGCCTGGGAACCGGTGTCATTGTCACGGTCTGGCTCACGATCTGGGGCGTGGACTACGCCATTCTCTGGGGTCTCTTGACTTTTTTATTCAACTATATTCCCAATATAGGTTCAATTATAGCCGCTGTACCTCCAGTCCTCTTGGCCTTGCTCCAACTGGGCCCCTGGACAGCACTGGCTGTTGGATTAGGATATCTGGCTGTAAACATGGTCATTGGCAGTTTTCTAGAACCCCGTCTCATGGGAAGGGGACTGGGACTCTCAACCCTGATCGTCTTTCTGTCCCTGCTGTTCTGGGGTTGGGTCTTGGGTCCCGTAGGCATGCTTCTGTCGGTGCCTCTCACAATGAGTATGAAAATTGCTCTAGCCAGTTTTGAAGAAACCGAGTGGATATCTACCCTTTTGGGAAGCTCTCGCGGAAAAGACGTTTAACAACAATCCACAGGCCGGGCCTGTCTCAAGCTAAACAACAACCGGAAAAATATTGGAATTAGCACGCCAACAAGGTCCGCCTGTGCTAGACCCGGAGTTAAAGAGGACCTGAAAGCAAAAGATTGAAAGCACGATAGATGGGTATAAACAAACACAAAACGAGCGACCTCTGGGCTGAAGTGACAACGCTACTTGAAGTGGCCCGCTCCCAGTACTATGAGAACGCCTTCAGTGAGGCTGTGCAGAAGTATCAAGACATTCTTGGCCTGAAAATTCTGAGAGAGCTTGAGGAAGGCACGGTCCGGTGTGAACTGGGATATGCACTATATGGTCTGGGGGAATATGAACGGGCCATTTCAGAATCACTCTCTGCCTTAGAGCTAAACCCTGCCATTTTTAAGACCTATGGCGTGCATAACACTCTGGGGAGTTCTTATTTTTTAGCCGGACAGTATTCACAGGCTATTGAATCGCACCTTTCAGCCCTAAAAAACAGTGTGAATGACCCGCAAAAACTAAGATCCAACTATCAACTAGGACGCTGTTATTTATTGAACGGCACCCCAGAAAAGGCCCTTGATAAATTGAAAGAATGTTTGGAGCTGCTTGCTGAAGATGACATTGAAACCAAATTAGATATCCAGTACAATTTGGGTTTCACATACGCTCAGCTGGATAAACGCTTCAATTCAGAACGGGCTTTTCGCATTCTACTCAGTGAGGGCCGAGGCGCGGAGGATTCAGCCCGTGGATATTTTGGCTTGATGCAATTACATATCGGCCTGGAGGACTATTCCAAGGTGATCGAATATGGAAAGTTAACCCTGGAGCATCATCCAGACTTCCTTGAACGAGAAACGGTACTCCTTGAGCTAAGAACGGCTGTGGCTAAAGCCGGGATTGATCCACGTTCATCTGACGCTGTTTGACTCGCCTCCTCGCAGAACTACCCGTACAGCTGTCTTAAAACTTTCAGAGACTTCATGTTGCGCGTGGGCTCGATATGATAAAAAGTATAACGCCACAGAAAATCCCACAAACCCCTTCGGTCGCGGGCTGTAATCCCTGCTAAATCACTCTCAGCCCAGGGTTGTGACAATAAATCTTCAATAGTGTGAATGATCAGACCTGATACAATGAGTGAATCCTGATTGGCTGGGTGGCACTTTAGGCACTCCAGGTGGGGACTCCGAGTTCCCAAATAGCCACCTTCATCCAGATCATCATGACAGATCTCACAAGCCCCCACATGGGGTCTGAATCCCAGCTCCCGCAACAGGTGCAGATGAAAATACCAGTAGGCCTCTGCAGATGAGATCTCTGGATCGCTTAAGCGGGTCAGGGTATCAGAGAGGAGCTGAAATAATTGAGGATGGGTTTCTTCATCTTCGACTGATCGATCCACCAACTCCACCACAACCTGAGCCAGGGTCAAACGGTCAAAATCATTTTCCAACCCAAAGAAGCCATTCACCAACTCCCCGGATTTGAAAAGCTGCAATTCTGAATGGGCTTTGGTGTAATAAACCACCTGAAGATGTCGAGTGGGCTGAAACAAACCAGCAGCCTTGCTTTTGGGCGAACGCACGCCCTTGGCGATCAACTTTAGGCGGCCCACTTCCCGGGAGTACATGCTGATAATCTTGCTAGTATCCCCGTGGTTCAGGGTTTTAAGGACGATGGCTTCCGCTTTTTGGATCATGGTCTAGATTATTATTATTTCACAACGAAGCAAACGAATGAAATGAAAGTGAACAGTGAATAAACCGATTATTTTCTGACTCAGCGGCATCGTTCTATACAGAGTAAATGAATCAAAAACCTGCAAAAACATAGTTCGTTATCTTCATAAGTTTCGGTGTTGGAAACTAAAAAGTTAAGAGGTCTGGACTTCGCAGTTGAGCCTGCGGGCAAAAAATAAAGCGGCAAGCATGGCCACAGAGCCTAGAATAAAAACGGGGGTGTAGCCCACCCAGGCGATAATGAATCCAGAGATCAACGGAAAGAGGGCAATGGTTAAATTGAAAGCGCCATTGATACCTGAGTATAGAGCACGGTTGTCATTCTCTGAGATTTCCAACAGGACTCCCTCCTGGGAAATACGCTGGGCACTCATGGCGGCACCACTCAAAAAGAAGACCAGCTGAAAAACAGGATAGCTGGCAAAACTGGAAAGAAGTAAAGCCGTTATGGGGAGGATGGAACCCAAGACAATCCAGATCTTTAAAATCCCCTTGAAGGCATAACGCTTCACAATTCGAGACCAGAAAAGATTTGAGAGAATCATTCCCAAGATGGCAATCAACAGGAAGTTACCAATATCTTGAGCCTCTAACGAGTAGGTGTCATGAGCTAAAACCACATAAAAAGGCATGAGGGTGGTGGCAAATCCAGTCAGATTGTTCATGATGATGAACGACCGAAGATTGGCGTCTTCTCTCAGATATCCAGGGATGAAACGGAAGATCTCACGGATAGAGCTGCTCTCAAAGCGATTGGCAACCGGCTTTTCCCTGAGAGCAATAAAGCCCAGAGACGCCATAAACAAAGCCGCCGCCGCAGCTGCGAAAAGGATTTCATAGTTCAAGGGGTAGAGATAGTGCCTTAGAACCTGTCGGGCGATAAGCGCTGATGCTAAAACCCCTAGGCTGGAGAGGAACTGTCGGACGACCAGAAAGCGTTTCCGGGTGTCTCCGGCAATGCTTTTACCCAAAATATCTGTATATGAAACCCCAGCAAAAGCACCTGATGTGGTGAAGACCAACATCCAGCCGTAAACCAGAATAATCACCCAGCTCGGGTCAATATTTGTGAATTTTGACAGGGTCCAAGCCATCCCTGAGAGCGCCGCCACACGGAGATAGATCCCCAGCAGTAGATAGGGCTTCTTCCGGCGTTTGGGTGTCAAAAAACCGGCAAAGATCAACTGAGTGAGCATAGGAACCCCCACCATGATGGCAGTAAGCACACCCACATGGATCTGGTTTCCTCCGACCTTCAAAATCAAGCCGGGCAGGACGGTATTTACTTCCGTGAAGGTAACTGTAAAAGCCAGCCAGCAGGCATGCCAGACAAAGGCTCTAAAATTGTGTTGGGTGTTCTCGGGTTCCATGGCTGGCAAGATAGACTGGATGATATTTGGGGGTTAGGTATTTCATTATTGGGGCATTATCCAGGCTGGGATTCGAATCCCGGCCTGGATAGCATAAAAAGTCGTTAATCGACAAGCGCCTCAATGGCCTCCAGCCCTAAAATGCGGATATCGTTTTCGATTTCGTCACCAGCCAAATCGTCCACCGAAAACCATTTTAGCTCTAGAGATTCGCCAGAATCTGGTGTGGCATCAAAGGAATCCGCTTTGGCGAAATAGATCATGTCGATGTGTTGGTGAAAAGGGTTGATGTTTTCCAAAAGAAGATGCCGTGGTCCAGGGAGCTCTTTGGCATTCTCTGAGATGATGGTGGGTTCATCATGGATGAGAATCACATCCAAACCCGTCTCTTCTTTGACCTCTCGCAAGGCAGCCACATGGGGCAATTCATCCCGATCGATATGGCCACCAGGGGGTAGCCACATTTTTAGGCTGCGGTGGAGGTGCAACAGGGTCTTGTCTTGATAGACAACAAAGGTGGTGGCGGTAAAGTGGCGGGTGACTTCCATAAAAACTCCAATTCTAAGTTGCTGTGAAATTGAAGGCGTTGCGGAAAAATGAAAGTTGAAACTTGAAATTTGGCAGTGCTCTTAACAAAAGGTGGGGCGATTCGTTATTTTTAGGCGCTTCGAGTCTATAAAAGCAGCACCCAATTTCAGTTTCAAGTTCAATGTTTCTGCTTATATACGACTGGGGACTGAACGCACATAAAGGACTGCAGTATGCAAACCATTCTAGGATCTGGCGGGGCCATTGGCACCGAACTGGCTAAAGCACTTACAAAATACACCAAGGACATCCGTTTGGTGAGCAGAAATCCCCAGCGCGTAAATCCTGATGACGAGCTTTTCCCGGCAGACCTCCTTGACTTGGACGAGGTTAAACGGGCTGTTTCAGGTTCCCTGGTGGTCTACATTACCGTTGGCTTTGAATATAATATTGATGTCTGGCGAGCGAATTGGCCTCGATTCATGCGGAACGTGCTGGATGCATGTGTCGACGAGGGATGTAAGCTTGTTTTCTTCGACAATATCTATATGTATGACCCAAACCACCTAAACCCCATGGATGAGAAGACACCGATCAACCCTGTCAGCAAGAAAGGGAAGGTTCGAGCGGAACTGGTTGCCATGATCACAAAAGAAATGGAAGCGGGTGTTCTTAAAGCCCTCATCGCCCGAAGTGCAGATTTTTATGGTCCCGGCATCAAGAATACAAGCATGCTTACAGAAACCGTGCTAAATAACCTTTCCCAGGGTAAGTCAGCCCAGTGGCTGGCTTCTGCAAACTATAAACACTCATTTACTTATACGCCAGATGCCGGAAAAGCCACAGCTCTACTTGGAAATTCAGAGGATGCATACGGGCAGGTGTGGCATCTTCCCACAGCAGCCAACCCCTTGACCGGTCGCGAAATGATCGAGCTCATCTCAAAAGAGTTTGGTGTTCCAGCAAAGGTTCAAGTTGCCCCTAAATTCTTGGTCAAAATCCTCGGTCTTTTTATGCCCATTATGAAGGAAATGGTAGAGATGTTATATCAGTATGATAGGGACTATGTCTTTGATAGTAATAAATTTATAAAAAGCTTTGATTTCAAACCCACCGACTATATTGACGGCATAAAAGAGATAGTAGAAGCTGATTACAAATAAACCACATCCCGCCTTAAAGAAACATCCCTCGAACGGACACACTTTTTAGCATTTAGGAACAATTGAAGAACATTATTACATCTGAGGCAAAAGCCTCCCAGGGTCTCGCATGACCACATTTAAAGAATTGGGTATTAGCCCAGCAATCTTAAAAGCCCTTGAGAGAGAAGGTTATACACATCCCACTCCGATTCAAGAGCAAAGCATTCCGATCCTCTTAAAAGGGAAGGACCTTTTGGGTTGCGCCCAAACGGGTACGGGAAAGACAGCGGCCTTTGCACTGCCCATCCTCCAGTTCATTTCCGAGGATCCCACCCGCAAGAACTCACACAAGATTCAAGCGCTGGTGGTCACACCCACCCGTGAGCTGGCCATACAGATCGGTGAAAGTTTTTCAGTCTATGGCAAATATACTGATGTCCGCAACACCGTCATTTTTGGAGGTGTCAAGCAGGGCACTCAAGTCAAAGCCCTTCAAAAAGGCGTAGATGTTCTGGTGGCTACTCCGGGACGGCTATTGGATCTCATGCAGCAAGGTTATATCAACCTGAATCAGGTAAAATACTCAATCCTTGATGAAGCAGATCGCATGTTGGATATGGGCTTTATTCACGATATTCGCAAGATCATCGCCAAGCTCCCCGCGAAGAGACAATCCTTATTCTTCTCTGCAACCATGCCTCCCGATATCGTGGCCTTGTCACAGAAGATTCTGGGCAACCCTGAAAAAGTTTCAGTGACTCCGGATCAGACCACGGCAGAAAAGGTGGAGCAATCCATTTATTTTGTGGCCAAAGGAAACAAGACCAAGCTCCTGACCCACCTGTTAAAAACAGAGAAGATCGAGAATGCCTTGGTGTTTTCCCGGACCAAACATGGCGCCAACAAAATCGTACGCATGCTGGAAAAGGCGGGTATTGTGGCTGAAGCAATCCACAGCAACAAGTCTCAAACAGCCAGGCAAAGAGCTCTCAGTAATTTTAAAAAGGGTCACACCAAGGTTTTGATTGCCACCGATATTGCAGCACGGGGTATCGATGTTGACGACCTATCACATGTGATCAATTATGATCTGCCAAACATCCCTGAATCCTACGTTCACCGCATTGGTCGAACAGGTAGAGCAGGGGCCAGCGGGGTTGCCTTGTCATTTTGTGATATGGAAGAACGGGCCTACTTGAAGGATATTCAAAAGCTCATCGGACAAACAATACCGGTCAATGAAAACCACCCACTTCCCGATGATGGCACATCTGTTACTCCAAAGGCCTCCAAAACAGAGCATAATTTTAGAGCCAGAAATGCCGGCCAGAAAAACCAAGGACGTCGAAGCGGTCAACGCCGTCCAAGGTCTTAATTAATTAGAATTTTAGGGGGTTTGGCTTGCTTCAAAGCCTGTCATACCGCTAAACAGAATTAAAATAAATAGTTAGTGAAGCGTTTTAAGGAAATATATTAAAGAATGAAAACATTTAACGAACTCGCCCTGGACGACCTCATCCTTAAGGCTCTGGATGATTTAAAATTTGTCGAGCCCACCGAGATTCAAGCTCAAGTTATTCCCCATTTATTAGATACAGACCAGGATTTGATTGCCTCGGCTCAAACGGGGACCGGAAAAACGGCAGCCTTTGGTTTGCCAGCTATCCAGCGGACCCAGATTCTCGAGAAGAGTACGCAAACATTGATCCTGTGTCCCACCCGGGAACTCTGTCTTCAGATTACAAAAGATCTTCAGAGTTATTCTAAATATTATAAAGGGTTGGGGATTGTCGCCGTCTATGGTGGCGCCAGTAGTGATACCCAAATCCGAGCATTGAACAAAGCGGCTCAGATCGTTGTGGCCACACCCGGTCGCGCCAAGGATCTGATCCAGCGTGGGCGTTTAAAATTGGGTAAGGTCAAGCGGGTTATTCTGGATGAAGCAGACGAAATGCTGACCATGGGTTTCAAAGAGGATCTCAATGCTATCTTGGGTGAAACGCCTGAAGGTAAACAGACCCTCTTGTTCTCTGCCACCATCTCGCCAGAGATCGTCAAAATCACCAAAACCTATATGCACGATGCCTTCCGGATCTCAGCAGCCCGTAGAGATACCAGCCTTAAGAATATCCAGCACAAATATTATATGGTTCATGCCCATGATCGCTATGAACTCCTCAAACGCATTGCAGACATGAATCCCAATATCTATGGGATCGTCTTTTGTCGCACACGTCGAGAGGCTAAAGAGATCTCTCACAAACTGATGCATGATGGTTATAACGCAGATGCTCTCCACGGGGACCTTTCTCAAGCCCAAAGAGATGCAGTGATGGGTCGCTTTAGAGAACATCAATTGCAGATCCTGGTGGCCACTGACGTTGCGGCCCGAGGTCTGGATGTGAACGACTTGACCCATGTCATTAACGTGAACTTGCCTGATGAAGCCGAAGTATATATTCACCGCAGTGGTCGTACGGGTCGCGCTGGTAAAAACGGTATCTCCATAGCCATTCTCAACACCAGAGAAGTGGGAAAAGTGAAGCGGATCGAACAAAAATTTGGGCTCTCTTTCCAGAAAGAACAGGCCCCCAGTGGTCGAGATATCTGCTCCAAACAGTTGATTGCTCTCATCGATAAGATCGAAAAGGTTGAGGTTGATGAACAGCAGATCGAACCTTTCCTACCTGCCATCTATAAGAAGCTGGATTGGCTTAGCCGGGAAGAATTGATCAAACACTTTGTATCAGCCGAATTCAACCAGTTCCTTGAATACTACAAAAGCGCCAAGGACTTGAACGTACCGGATCGTGGTAATAAAAACAAGAAGAACATCAAAGCCACACGCCAGGAGCGCCGCCAGATTTCATATACCCGCTTGTTTATCAATGTGGGCGCTGTAAACGGTTTAAGCCCGGCCCGCCTTATCGGTGTGGTAAATGACGCTCTGGGGTCCAAAGACGCTGCTGTGGGTAATATTGAGATCATGAAAAAATTCGCCTTTTTTGAGATTGAAGAGACCCGTTTCAAGGAATTGCTGGTTGGCCTCCATGATATGACTTTTGAGGGTGTGAATATTTCCGTTGAGGAATCCCAGGAGCGCCCCAAGAAATCCGACCGTGATGAAAAGCCCTATTGGGATAAAAAACCAAAGAAGCGCAGCGGTGGCGCCGCAAGAACAAGCGCCCACAAGGGTGCCAGGCGAGGCCGTAAAAGGGACTAATCCTTTCAAGGCAGGATGTTAGATACGCTTCAAATTATCCGCAATGCAGATCTTTCCGAAGCCCGTCTTAAAGAGATGCTCTATCTGGCTATTTATACACCACCGGGCACTTCTACAGTAAGCAAAGCAGTTCTCGAGCTACCAACCCTCAAACGATATTATGAAAACTGGGGTTCTGAACCTTGGGACCGGTCTGTTGCCGCAGAGCTTGATGGTCAGGCCGTTGGTCTGGTTTGGGGCCGAGCTCACCGGCCACCCCTCCAGGGCTTTGGATTTATCGATACTAAAATACCCGAAATCAGTATTGCAGTGATGCCAGCCTATCGCAACCAGGGACTCGGAACCAAGCTGCTCTAAGAAATTTCAACCCTTTACAAAAAAGAGAATCTGTCAGCATTGTCTCAATTTGAGATTCTTCACAACGTTCAGAATGACGTAAAGCTTGATCCATCGCCATCCAGTCATGCTGAGAAAAGGGCTGTGCTTTTGACACGAATTGCACAAATGTAACGCATAGAAAGTACCCCTTTGGACGATTCTGCCCAGACATTAAGTTGGCACCCTGAGGGCGAGCAACGCGAGTGTATCGAAGGGCGAATTATCCTTCGAGTTTCCTCCCGCTGGTCGGCCTCAGGAAGACAGCAGGGTACAGACCTGTGTTTTTCACACATAACGAGCAAGTGGAATTTAATCTGCTATTACAGAGATTCTCAATTTAAGGGGTCGTGCTAAATGGTCTGCTCTTGAAAAAAAAGCATACTTATCAGTCATAATTACCCCATATTTAACAACGATTACTCCAGAGAAATGAACCAAGAGGAAAAACCATTATGTATCTCTTTTTCGACACTGAAACTACCGGACTACCAAAAAACTGGCGTGCACCAGTCACTGATATTGACAACTGGCCGCGTCTGGTCCAGATCGCCTGGATCGTAGCAGATGATCAAGGTAATCGCCTCGAATTAAAAGATTTCATTATCAAGCCAGAAGGTTTTAGCATTCCCCCCGAAGCAGCCAATGTTCACGGCATCAGCACGGAGAAAGCTATCAGCGAAGGTCTTCCTTTGGACCAGGTCTTGAATGAATTCAGTGCCTTGGTGGATCAGGCCGATTATATCGTGGCCCATAATATCGCCTTTGACGAAAAGATCGTCGGTGCTGAGTTTATCAGAAAAGACATCTCAAATAGTTTTAATTCCACGCCAAAACTATGCACCATGCAATCATCCACAGAATATTGTCAACTACCGGGCCGTTATGGCTACAAATGGCCCAAGCTCTCGGAACTCCACATCAAACTGTTTGGCGAGGATTTTGAGGATGCCCACGATGCCTCTGTGGATATTAACGCCACCGAGAAATGCTTCTGGAAAATGCGGGAATATCGCTTGATCTAATTCCGCAGCTTTTCTACCAGGGGCAACGGAGTACATAAAGCGTTTATGTGGTTGCTTGTAATTATTAAGAATGTCTCATTTCTCCAATTATTGAGGACGCACTCCAGCTAGTTTTGGGCCGTAGTTGAAACCAACCGGCAAAAGGAGAGCGACATAAACAAATTGATTTCTTGGGTAGAGATACCTGGAGATACTTTCTCACGGTCGTGCGCTTTCAGACGTTGTCCTTTCGGACACGGGACAAATAGGCGGTTCGAGGGGCCTGGGGCGAAGAGCAACACAGGCTGATGATGATTCCTGACAGGCGCATAACCCCGGAGAAGCCTCTCAGAGCCGAAAACTGGTTATAGAGCAGGGACCACGGGTGTGGAATCCGCTACAGGCGCAGTAGTCAGGGGGTCTCTATTTTTGTTTTTCTGAGTTTTATTTAGGGCTTCATGAGAGGACTCTTGAAGGAATTGAATGTGTAATGCAAGAGGAAATACCTGCAAAAGCAGGTTGCTCGAGTTTTAATTATGGTGGCTGATGGATTTTATTATGAGAATGTTGAATATATAATACATCCAGTTTAATTAAATATTACTTCCTTTATCAAATACAAACCAAGTTCTAAGAACTGAATAAAAGAAATCATTAAATTGAGGAACTCCTTGCTCATTAACTGATTCCACAATATCATCGGTTATTCCACCATCATCGCCAGGATCACCTATCATTCCAAGATATGCTTGAATACTTTCAACTGCCGCACCTAACATAATGTTTGTTGTTGGAAATAATGTTGATGCTGAGTAAATTGTATTGTCTGGATTGGCTGAGTATGCAGACCAACCAGGAGGATTAATTGATTCATCAAATATTTTTTTATAAACTGTAGGTTCAATTCCTTCTGGGTCGTATGGTGTTGGTGTTCCATAGCCCATCCATTGCGGTGCAAAGCCAAACTCTGAACATAATTCTGGCAATAAAACTTCTATAACATATCTTGCATCTTCATAAGTTTGACTATCTGGCATTGCAAAATCAACATAGCTTGTATCAACCCATAATTCAGGTGTAAGTGTGTTTGGTCTATCTATACCTGGCGGACCATGCGAATCTATGATTATTTTTAGTTTTTGAAAGTCTTCTAATGTTGTTTTACCTAATTTATACAATTCTAGAGTCATATCTTCGCCTGTAAAAGTTATCTCTGAAGTATAATCTTGGTATGATCTTTGTGCAAGGTTTTCTTCTTCTAACCATTGCATTCCTTGTGTTCTTATTGCTATCCAATCATCAAATAACTTTGTTCCTTCTTGAAACACTCCAGTACTATCATTCTCTCCCCAGATCTCATAACTCTCTCCTGCGACTAACTGCCTTGTTATCTCTCCATCACTTACTTGATACAAACTATCCCCTATTTGGATTGTACTAGTCATATCTGTAAATACGGGCATTCCTTCTCTAGTTAAATCTCGAAGTTTTAGTGTTATGTCTGGTTGTGCTGTAACGTAATGTGTTAAGTTTAGTGTGTCTGATAATCCTGTGTTATCTGTTACTTTTACTCCAAAGTTTACATTTCCGTTGAAGTAATCGTTTAAAACACTCATCATTAATTGGTTTTCATTTAGGTAAACGTTTGCATTTCCTGCTTGTGTTTGTCCTATGATTTCCATTGTATGCGTATTTTCTGGATCTTGATCTGTAACTCTTACTGTTCCCAAGTTCATTGTTTGTGGTGCTGTGACTAGTTCATCGCTACTTGCAACATATCCTTCAATGCTTGCGGTTGGTGCGTGTTCTGCAAGGTCAACTAGTACTCTATAAAGTAAACTGTCTGTGAAGCTTGGATCTATTGCGTCGATTACTCTAATCATTGTTTCATAAGTACCTGCAGTGACTGCTTCAATGCTTACGATTGAATCAGAAACAGTGAATGCATCGTTTGAAACTTCATATACTGATTGTTGATCGTTGTCAACGTGTTGATTCACATTTACTTCTGTAAATTCTCCTTCTTCAATATATTGTTCGTTTATTTGTGATGTGATTGTTGGTTTGATGTTTAGTTGTTTTGTTAAACTAACGCTTGAATTAGGTGTTTCTAAGTAGAGTGAATCTGTTGAGATATTTTCACCTTCAAATGTGATGTAGTCCATATCTCTTAAGTCTGCTACTTTTCCAACATTCATTTCTTGGTATGGTATTTCCAGAGATGCAACGAGCCCGTTGTATCCAGAGCGATTATTTAAAACTAAAAACTTTGCCGTCTTTGTTATTGTTTTCTTTCCGTCGTGAGTAACCATTGTTACAAAGTATATTCCATCTGATAGTGGTTTTCCTTGTTTATCAAGTCCTCCAAAACCGATTAGATATTGTCCGGCTCCTTTGTCTAATTCAACGCTTCCTTTTTCTTGTCCTAAGATGTTTGATAATCGTATATATCCATTTTCTTGTAGATTGCTTGCTCTAACGGATGTTGGTCCGTATGTTGGATTTGGTCCTGCATTTTCAATTAGATATTCAATTGTCATTCCACTGGGAATTATAGAAATATTTAATGTCCCAATATTTAGATTTGCTTGTGCATTTTCAGAATTATCTCGTGCTATTTCAGAATTATTATTAAAATATTTTACTAAGATATTATCTAGATCTCTTTCATCTATGGCTTCTGTTCTAACTGTTATTATTTTGTCTTGTGCTCTTGCAGCAACAGGGAGTGTTAGTGTCACCAAAACCAGGAATAAAACGTTAAGCGTGTTTGCTTTGTTAAGTGTTTTGTATACTGGAAGAGCAGTATGTTTCGCTTTATTGAGGTTATCGATGAACTTTGATCTGAGGTTTAGTGGCATATTCATCCGTAACAATGAGGTTAGCTGATTACTCGACGTCTGACTGATATCATTGAGGGAGAGCGCAACCAGACCAATCGTTGATCACGGGCTAGTGGCTTTCCTTTCAAATCCCCTGTTCAACAACTTACACCTGAAAAGTGAGTGATATCTATGTAATCTGACCGTCTTCGCGACACTGAGCTGAACCGAAGGAGAAGCGATCTTACATGTTTATCAGCAACTGATTCAAATAGAGATTGCTTCGTCACTGGCGTTCCTCGCAAAGACGCGGTTCTTGTAGGTCTTTGCCGCCTACCTAGCCATACTGCGCCCGCCGGTGTGAATATTTACCAGAGCAAAGAGATACCTAGGTCCAAATTTGTGTCATAGTCGCAATCCAACCTTTTGGTGTAAATTAATGGGTTGAATAGTGTGTCTTGCTGAGGGCGCTGGAAGCGCGACTCGAAGTATGACACTGTTTACCCTTCGAGAGCACTTCGATAAACTCAGTGTACCACCCCAGGGTGACGAGTGGGTGCTTGAGGCTCTTATGCTGACCCTCATAACACAAGTCAATAAAAAGCAGATATCAGGGTCGAAGTGCAAAAGATGACGAGTGGATCGAATAGGGTGTCTTACTGAGGGCGCTGGAAGCGCGACTCGAAGTATGATACGGCTTACCCTTCGAGAGCACTTCGATAAACTCAGTGTACCACCCCAGGGTGACGAGTGTGTGCTTGAGGCTCTTATACTGACCTCATAACACAAGTCAATAAAAAGCAGGACTATCAGCGTCGAAGCAAAAAGTAGAAAAGATGGGGAAGTTAGGACTAATCTGGAAATGTAACTGGTGTTAATACTCCTGAGCACCTTTACCAGCGATGATCTTGTCGCGGAACTTAATGATCCGACTTATCCTGGTTTCAGTTTTCTTGGCTGAGTTCAGATTGATCACATAGCTTTTTTGCCGACCAGGGGTGAGCTCAAAGAAGGCCTCAAAAAGTTCCGGGTCTGATTCCAGCGCCTCAAGCAATTCTTCAGGAAGCTCGAGATCTTCACGCTCCTTGGGCGGCTTGATGCCAGCATCTGCATAGCCCATGGCCTCTAGCAAATAGGACTTGATGACAGGCTCTAATTTCGCAACCGCTGTGTTTCCCGAAAAGCGAATCGAATCTGGATAGCGAGTATTGGGGCCTTGCTTTTCGAGGATATTTTCCGGGTCTTTCATAAGGGCTGCATTGAAGAAGTTGAGACGGTAATCGCCACGCAAAGCTCCGATAATGACAATATTCCTGCCGGCATGCATATAGCAAGGATGAGCCCATTTTAGCGTTTCCACCAGGCCCACATCCAGACAAATCCGGCGCAGATCAATTAAACCAGTGATCCACTGCCGCGTCGAACAGTCTGGGGTATCGAAACGCTCACAGCGTCCACATCCCCGTGAGAAATAATCCTCAATATTGGTAATCATACCCATTATAAATCCTTTCTTAGGCCCAAAAGTGGGTTGAGCTGACCTTTGCGCTTGACGATGTTTTTGTAATCCCACTGGATCTCTACAGCTTTTATCAACCAGCGTTGCAAGTCAGTGTCCCGATCTGGTCAGTGGAGGTGGTGCGCTTCTCCGCTGCCTTGAAACTACCGGAAGCTGTCAAGCCGGCTTCCCTAAAAGATTGCCCACTCCAAAACAATAGGCGGATGCAGTCCTTCAGTTTGTTGTATC
>Ga0222628_1000533_pt1 | contig 15465 bp, 14 predicted proteins | sample AntAcemetageno95_FD_179860 | JGI IMG/M metagenome (GOLD analysis project Ga0222628, IMG submission 179860) | Saline water microbial communities from Ace Lake, Antarctica - #95 | ecosystem: Environmental > Aquatic > Non-marine Saline and Alkaline > Saline | place: Antarctica: Ace Lake | collected...
GCGGTTATGTTATCTGGACAGCAGTTCAAGAAATGCTTGAAGGCTCAGCTACGGATTTTTAAAATAATATAAAAATTAATAAAAAATAATGCAAAATAATACAAAAAAAATAGGAATCTTTATTTTTTCAGTGGTTTATTGTTTTATAATAAAAACCTCCCAAGTTTTTGGAGAGGGTATATATTTTCCAGATACAGGATTACCTGATCCTGATGGAGGAATTGTTGCAATTTTGACTAATTTTTTAGATTGGCTTCTTGCTGTGATTGGATTTATTGCTATAATTAGTTTTTGCATCTCGGGTATTATTTATTTTACAGCGGCTGGAGATGAGGATCAGGCTAAGCGAGCCAAAAAAGCCATGTTCTACTCTATCATTGGTGTAGTCGTTGCTCTTTCTGGTTTTGTTATTGTTCAAGCTGTTGATGCTGCACTCAGAGGATCTTGGTTTATTTAATTTTTAGAAAAATAAAAAACGCCGTTAGTTTTTACTAAGCGGCGTTTTCTTTTGAAGATATTTATCTTCTAGCTAGAGATTTATCGAACGGAAGAATTTACCTAAATCAAAGTCTACCTTGTAGAAATAATATTTTCCATTTGATAACCTCTTTATTCTCTTTCTTGATCCGATCTCTCTCATTGTGTTGTTATAACTAGTAAGATCCTTTTTTTGAAGTTCTTTGTTTGTATTTAGTTTTTTTACCATGGCCTCTATATCTTTAATTCTGTCAGCTTCCATTTTTTTTGCGTAAGATTTTTGTGATTCAATATTCGCTATCCTTAAATTCCAACTGGTTGGATAGATATTTATATCTAATCCAGGAAGCAGTGGAGAATTTATCAGTGTGAACCCAAGACCAAAAAATATAAGGAAATATCCAGTTCTGATGCAATATTTTTCAGCAAGTTCACCCATAGTTTGCCAATAGACACTAACTAGAAATAGAAATCCAAAAAAGTAAAGCCAGAAGCCCATAGGAAACCAAGAAAATGGAATAACTCCTAATATCGCGAAAGATGTGAAAAATACAGCGTTGGCTAGTGTCAACTTTTTGGTATAGGTGCTGACATTAGACCCCGTAGATTCTTCGATGGTTGTTGGTTTGTTTTTAATCCCGGAGAGAATACCAATTGCTGCCAATGAACCAATGATTTTTGGATCAAAGATTTTAATAACAGTAAAAAGCATAAAAATAATTCCAGCTACAATGCTGACCCATTTTATATCATAGATATTTAGTAGCCAACATACAAACAATAATGCACCTGCAATTAACATACCACGCTGAGTAGCTTCGTCGTAACGAACGCCACTCCATTCAGAAAAATTTTTGAGTGATTTGATTTTACTTGAATTATTTGAATCAGACATGAGCAAGCCTCCCTTTTATTTTGTTATAAGGATAAAGAATTAGTTTTATGGCTAGTGTTGTTGGAAGTTTGGCACGGCGATTAGCTATGTCTTCTTCCATCCAGGTATTCAGGTCTTCTAGTTCATCAGGAATATTTTTTGCAAAAGCGAATATTTTTTCCTTAATGTCATTGAATTCAGAATCAAGAATACCAGTAGAGTTAAGAAAAGCAAATCTTTGATCGACATTATCATGCTTCAAAACTGTTTTGAGAAAATTTACAGCGGGATTATCTCTAGTCGCTGTTTTTTTCTCAGTTTTTTTCTTTATACCATCTGTAGTTTCTTCTATTGTTTCTGTTGTATCTGTTACACTTCCTGATTCTGCCATTATAGCAAGAGCATCTCGTAAACTCCTTTTTTGTCTTTTATCGAGTTTTCCTTCGAGTTCAATCCAATCCTTTTGTTCAGTGGTCTCAAAGAATGAGAGCACATCCATAATATTGGCTTCATCAACATTGCTAAACATTCCTTGTAGAAGAGTTTTGAAAGCTTTGCCTGGATCAGAAGAATCATTAGATCCACCCTTGCCCTTGTTTTCATCTATCTTTTTTGATAGAGCAGAAATACCAAAGAATTCAATTAATAATGCCGGAGCACTGTGCTTAAGCACATCCCACAATTTACTTGATTCACTCATTTTTTCCTCCTTTGCCTTTTTTAGGCGTTAGTGTGATTTATATTTAATTTTTAAGGTTCATTTGAGAACCTTTTATTCTCAAAGTTATCCATATCAGATAACCTACTATATTAGCATAAAATTGATAAAAAGTCAATACTAGGGCTGATTTTGGCTTATTTAAAGCTAGATTAGGCTGTATTGTTTTAAAATTGAAATTCAGAAATATATTAAGGCCAATTGAAGAATAATCTCTTCACTTAAAATCATGTTATTGACACGTTTAGTCAGTTTGCTATAATAGATAGGTGATATTTCTGATAGATGGTTCGCGCAAGCGGACTTTTTTTACAGAAAAGTATCTAATTTATAAATATATTAACAAAATAATTTAAAAGTATTAAGCTAACAGCTATAAGCTGAAAGCTATAAGCTAATAAAAATATGCCAAGAAAAAAAGTAACAGATGAAGCAGTTGGTGGAATCGGAGATTTTGGAAGTGCTATTTCTCAAATTTGTGAAGAAAAAGGAATTTCCAAAGATAGAGTTATTGAAACTATTGAAGCTGCACTAGCGGCCGCTTATAAAAAAGACTACGGGAAAAAAGGTCAAAACATCAAGGCGATTTTTGATCAGGTTACTGGCGGAACGAAATTTTTTTTAATTAAGGAAGTGGTGGATGAAACTACTCGTGAATTTGTTGAAGAAGAGGAGGAAAAAAATGAAGAATCTAAACCGGCTAAAGGAGCAAAAAGAGAGGAAGTTAAAACTGAAGTCTCTAGTGAGAATGATGAAGAAAAACTTTCCCGATATAATGTGGAGCGTGATTTAACTATGGAAGAAGCTAAAAAAATTAAAAAAGGTGCTAAGGTAGGGGACATCATTGAAATTGAACTTGAAACAAAGGCTGATTATGGACGAGTTGCAGCTCAAACTGCCAAGCAAGTTGTAATTCAAAGAATTCGTGAAGCGGAAAGAGATGCTATGTTTGAAGAATATAAAGATAAAGAAAATGAAGTGTTAAGTGGTGTAGTGCAAAGAGTTGAAGGGCGAAACATTTTTATTGATTTGGGAAAATCAATTGGAGTTTTGTTTCCATCGGAACAAATTGAACGCGAGCATTACAGAATTGGTCAAAGAGTTAAGGTTTACGTTGCAAAGGTTGAATCTAACTCTAAGGGACCTGGAATTACTCTTAGTCGAGTTCATCCAATGTTGGTGCAGAAACTTTTTGAACTTGAAGTTCCAGAAATTTTCGCAGGTACAGTAGAAATTAAATCAATTGCTCGTGAAGCCGGAGAGCGAACTAAGTTGGCTGTTTTTTCCGATGAAGATGGAATTGATCCAATCGGATCTTGTGTTGGTCAAAAAGGAACTCGCGTAATGGCTATTATTGATGAATTGGGAGGAGAAAAAATTGATATCATTTTATGGGATGAAGATATTGCTAAATTTATTGCAGCTGCTCTTAGTCCTGCAAAAGTTCTTAAGGTGGAAATTAATGAAGAATCAAAAGAAGCTTCAGTTTCTGTTCCGGAGGATCAACTTTCTCTAGCGATTGGAAAGCACGGTCAAAATGTGCGATTAGCTGCTAAGCTTACTGGTTGGAAAATTGATATTTTAGGAGTAAAGGCAGACGGAGAAGTTGTTGATACTGAAGAGGTAATCAAAGAAGATGTTAAAGAAAAAGAAAAAGGAAAAGTAGCAGAGGAAAAAACTGATTCGATTTCTTCTACAGACTCAGAACAAGAAAACTCACCACAAAAAGAAGTTGCAGAAGAAGTTGCAGAAGAAGTTAAGGAGGAAGAAAAAAAGAAACCTAAAAAAGAAAAGAAGCCTGCCCGCATTGTTACGCAAAGCGTTGCAGGCGGAAAAGAGAAGAAATAAAAAAACCCTTCGATCCCGAGTGCTCGGGACTCAGGGCAAGTAATTTGTTAATTAATAATTAATTTATAAAATCAATCTAAAGAAGGAGATTAGATTGAAAAAAGCAAAAACTATGTCAGTAACATTGTATGCGATTGCGGCATCCCTGATTTCAATTGCTTTTGCTCTCTATTTGAGTTGGGAAGTGAACAAAAAACCTCAAGGAGAAGGCAAAATGGTTGAAATCGCTAACGCAATCAAAGAGGGAGCTAAGGCGTTTCTAAATCGCCAATACAAAGCAGTAGCCTACGTTGCTGCAGCTATCGCTATTATCCTATTCTTCGTTTTTGGAGGAGGAAAAGATGGAATCGTGATGAGTATCGGATTCTTGTTGGGAGCTGGAGCTTCAGCCCTAGCAGGATATATTGGAATGAATGTAGCAGTAAGAGCTAATGTGAGAACTGCCAAGGCTGCTAAAGATGGAATGGAGAAAGCACTTGATGTTGCTTTTAAAGGAGGTGCAGTAACTGGTCTTTTAGTTATTGGCCTTGGACTTTTGGTTGTTGCTGGATTTTATCTAGTGACTGGAGATGTAAAAGCTTTAATCGGAGTAGGATTTGGTGGAAGTTTAATTTCAGTCTTTGCTCGACTTGGAGGAGGAATCTTTACTAAAGCGGCTGATGTTGGAGCAGATCTTGTTGGAAAAGTTGAAGCAGGAATTCCAGAAGATGATCCTCGAAACCCGGCAGTGATTGCTGATAATGTTGGAGATAATGTTGGAGATTGTGCTGGAATGGCAGCTGATCTTTTTGAGACTTATTCAGTAACTGCTATTGCAGCGATGATTTTAGGATCTTTGACTTTTGTTCAATTTGAAAATGCTATTCTCTATCCTTTAGCGATTGGAGCAGTTTCAATTATCGCTTCAATTATTGGAATTTATTTTGTTAAACTTAGTCGAAAAAGAAAAGGAGTTGATGAGGGTTCTCGAATTATGGGTGCTCTTTATAAGGGATTGATTGGTTCTTCAATTATCGCTTTAATTGCTTTCTATCCAATTACTGATTGGCTGATGGGAGACAACGGACTTTATTCTTTTTGGGGACTTTATATTTCAGCGGTAATTGGTATTGTTGTAACTGCTGGAATGGTTGTTATCACAGAATATTATACTTCTAGTAAATATCGACCAGTAAAAGAAATTGCTAAAGCGTCTGAATCTGGTCATGGAACAAATATTATTATGGGTCTAGCTATGGGAATGGAATCAACTATGCTTCCAATCATCCTTATTGTTTTAGGAATCCTCGGTTCCTATTGGGCAGCTGATGTTTACGGAATTGCTATCGCAGTTATGAGTATGCTTTCAATGGCAGGAATTATTGTCGCAATTGATTCTTTCGGACCAATTACTGACAATGCCGGTGGAATTGCTGAAATGTCAAAAATGGGTGAAGATGTTCGAAAAGTTACTGACGCTCTAGATTCAGTTGGAAATACTACAAAAGCAGTAACGAAAGGTTATGCAATTGCATCAGCTGGACTTGCAGCTGTAGTGCTATTTGCTGCTTATACGCAAGAATTGGTAGAAAAAGGTGCAATGGACATCGTGTTTGATTTAAGTGATGTTTATGTCTTGGCAGGACTTTTAATTGGTGGAATGATTCCTTATATTTTTGGTTCAATTTGTATGCGAGCGGTTTCTAAGGCTGCGGGAGCAGTTGTCGAAGAAGTTCGAAGACAATTCAGAGAAATTAAAGGTATTATGAGTGGGGAAGAAAAGCCTGATTATGCAACTTCAGTTGATATCGTGACTAAAGCCGCAATCCGCGAAATGATTATCCCTGCTTTAATTCCAGTTTTAGCGCCGATTTTAGTTGGATTTATTTTAGGGCCAGAAGCTTTGGGAGGTCTTTTAGTCGGAACAATTATTACCGGAGTTTTTCTAGCTATTTCTATGACTTCCGGAGGAGGAGCTTGGGATAATGCTAAGAAGTATATCGAAGATGGAAATTGTGGTGGTAAAGGTTCAGAAGCTCACAAGGCAGCTGTAACTGGAGATACTGTTGGAGATCCTTACAAAGACACAGCGGGACCAGCAATCAATCCAATGATTAAGATTATAAATATCGTAGCGCTTTTAATTGCAGGATTTATTATCTAATCTTTTTTCTGAGAGAGCTTCTCGACCGAGGAGCTTTCGATTGAAAGAAAATTTTGATTAAACTAATTTTATTTTACCCGGGGAACCCCCTTGCTTCTATAACTTTTTAAGGAGAGAATCCCTAGAGGCAAACAAAATTAGTTTAATCTTTTTAAAATTTAAAATAGCTATCGATATTATTTCAAAGCTATTTAATTAATTAACTAAATTATAATTATGTCAGAAATCAAAAAGCTAAAAGATTCACAAGTTGAATTTGAAGTTACTGTTCCTTGGAAGGAATGGGAGAAATATTTGGATCTTGCATCAAAAGAAGCTTCTGAGGAGATTAAAATTGATGGTTTTCGTCCAGGAAAAGCTCCGCGAAAAATTGTAGAGCAGAAAGTTGGCAAAGAAGCCCTTTTAAATAGTGCTTCACAAAAAGCGATTGAAAAAACTTATGTTGAATTTGTTAAGGAAAATAAATTGGAAGTCATTGGTTCTCCTGAAGTTAAGGTTAATGAAATGAAAGAAGGAGCTGATTTAAGTTATCAGGTTAAAGTTTCTGTAGTGCCAGAATTGAAATTAGATAAGAAATATAAAAAAGAAGTTAAAAAAGTGAATGAAGAATTTAAAGACAGGAAAGCTGAAGTGAAAGAAGAAGAAATCAAAAGTGAATTAGAAAAAATTGCTAATAGTCGAGTTAAATTGGTGACTGTTGCTCGTGAAGCCAAAAAAGATGATAATGTTGAGATTGATTTCACAGTTCTAGTGAATAATGTTCCGATTGAAGGCGGAACAAGCAAGAACCATCCGATGGTTATCGGCAAGGGAGTTTTTATTCCTGGATTTGAAGAAAATCTAATTGGAATGAAAGCGGAGGAAGAAAAAGAGTTCGAATTAGAATTTCCAAAAGATTATCATAAGAAAGATTTGGCAGGGAAGTTGGCTAATTTTAAAGTTAAAATTAATTTAGTTCAAGATAGACAGACTCCAGAAATTAATGATGATTTTGCTAAGTCACTGGGTGCCTTTGAGAATTTGGAAGCACTTAAGAAAAATATAAATGAAGGAATGCTTGAAGAGGGAAAAAGAAAAATTGAAGAAGAAAAGAAAGGAAAATATATTGAAAAAATTGTAGAATGTAGTGAGCTAGATTTACCGGAAATTTTGATTGCTCAAGAAATTAAACAAATGTTTAATGAATTTGAATATCAAATTCAAACCATGGGATTAAATTTAGACACTTATCTTAAGCAATTGAAAAAGGAGAGAAAGGAATTAGAAAAAGATTGGGAACCGCAAGCGAAAAAAAGAGTGACTTCTGCATTAGCCTTGAGAGAAATTGCTAAGGCGGAGGATATAAAAATTGATTCAAAGGAAGTAGAAGAAGAAATGAATAAGACTATGGCTCAATATAAAAATGTGAAAGATATGGAGAAAAATATTGATATGGAAAGATTGTATGAATATACAAGAGGAAATTTAGAAAATGGAAAAGTTTTTGAAATGCTAGGGAAAATATAATTTTTTCAAATAAATTTATGAAAAAAATTAGCAATCAATATCTAATCCCAACTGTAATTGAAAAGAGCAGTTTTGGAGAACGGGCTTATGATATTTATTCTCGGCTGCTTAAGGATCGGATTATTTTTTTAGGCGGACCAATTGATGATGCAGTAGCAAATAGTATCATCGCTCAACTTCTGCTTTTAGACTCGCAAGATTCTAAATCAGGAATTAAAATTTATATTAATTCTCCAGGCGGAGAAGTTTCTTCAGCCTTGGCAATCTATGACACAATGCAATATATTAAGGCGGATGTTTCTACAATTTGTATCGGTTCAGCCGCTTCCGCTTCCGCTTTAATTTTGTCGGCTGGCGCCAAGGGAAAGAGGATGATTCTTCCTAATAGTGAAGTGATGATCCATCAAGTGATGGGTGGAACCCAAGGTCAAGCAACTGACATCGACATTCACGCCAAACATATTTTGAAAATAAAAAAGCGTTTAAATGAAATTCTGGCCAAGCATACTGGGAAATCAGTTTCCAGAGTCGAGAAAGATGCTGAACGAGATTACTTTATGAGTGCCGAGGAAGCCAAGAAGTATGGCATTGTTGATAAAATTATAAAATAGCTAGTAAAATTTATTATGTAATTAATTCAGTAATCTATTTAGTAATAAAAAATCTAGTAAGGATTATAATCCTTACTAGAAATTTTTAAAAAAAATCCCCCGAGTACTTGGGGGATTTTTTATTTGTTTTAATTTATTTCCCTCCGAATTTTTTTAGGAGACTTTCTCCTGTCATTTCTGCTGGTTTAGGGATATTAAGAATTTCCAAAATTGTTGGGGCAATGTCGCTAAGTAGTCCACTTGGTTCTGGATTACTGCTTAATATTCTTTGTTGATGATTGTCTGGAGTTATGAACCAGCAAGGAACAGGATTTTTAGTATGTTTAGTAATAACTTCAGCTGTCATTGGATCAGCAACTTCCTCTACGTTTCCATGATCGGCAGTAATTAGTAGGCATCCATTTTTCGAGAGAACAGCTGGAATTAACTCAGAAAGACATTTATCAATGAATTCCACAGCTTTAATGGAAGCTCCCATATTACCAGTATGACCAACCATATCTGGATTAGCATAATTCATAAGAATAAATGAATATTTATTTTTTTCTAGTGCCCCAAGGGCTTTTTGAGTAATCTCTTGGGCACTCATTTCTGGAGCTAAGTCGAAAGTTTCAACTTTCCTGGATGGAATAATTTCTCGATCTTCATTGAGAAAACTTTCTTCAGCTCCACCATTAAAGAAATAGGTAACATGAGCAAATTTTTCTGTTTCAGCAACTCGATATTGAGCTAGGCCATTATCACTGATAACTTTTCCCAATGACAGATTAACTTTTTCAGGCGGGAAAGCAACTTCGGCTTGCAATTCTTTTTCATATTGAGTCATAGCAACAAAAACTAAATTTTCTAGTTTTTTTCTTTCAAAATTTTTGAATTCTGGATTTACAAAAGCAGATGTTATCTGGCGAGCACGATCTTCACGAAAATTAAAGAAAATTAATGAGTCATTGTCTTTGACGGTGGCAATCGGATTTTCATTTTCAACTATAATAGTTGGTTTAATATGTTCGTCAAAAATTTCTTTTTGATATGAATCTTGCAAAAATTTAACGGGATCGGTAGCTTTCTCTCCTTCTCCAATAGTCAGAAGATTATAGGCTTTTTTAATTCGATCCCAATTATTATTTCTATCCATGGCAATGCTTCTTCCACAAAGTGAGGCAATTTTTCCAACTCCAAGTTCTGCTATCCGTTCTTGAATTTTCAAAACTACTTCTGCATCAGCATCTGGATCACTGTCACGTCCATCAGTAAAAATATGAAGAAAAACATTAGAAACATTTTCTTTTTTAGCTAGTTCTAGGAGCGCGTAGAGATGCTCGATGTTAGAATGAATGCTTCCTTCCCCAACTAAACCCATAAGGTGTAGAGAAGAATTGTTTTCTTTGACATGATTAGTGGCTTTTAGAAAAGCTGGATTTTCCAAAAATTTTCCACTTTCAATTGACAGCGTAATTTTTGGTAAATTCTGGTATATGATTTTTCCAGCTCCCAATGCCATGTGTCCTACTTCTGAATTTCCTTCTTCTCCCCAAGGAAGACCTACTGAAATTCCAGAAGCTTGAAGAGCGAGAAGTGGGTAGTTGGAATTTAGTTTTTGAATTGTTGGAAGATTAGCTTGGGCAATAGCATTTCCATTTTTAGTTTTTCCTAAACCCCATCCATCTAAAACTACTAAAAAAACAGGTTTGTAATTATTCATTATATTTATTTTTTATCAATTCTTTACCCATAATAGCACCTTGGGTTGTCTTTGACAAAAAGCGTGATTTGTAATAAGATGGGATAGTATAATAAATTGTTTAATTTAATATTTATTGATAAACCCAGCACCTACAGATTTGAAAAATCTTAGGAGATTGGGCTAATTATCTTTTAAATTTATTTTGCATCTAATGAAAATGATAGAAGTAGGTGCTGGGTAAATTTAACCGTTTTAAAAAAGAGAAAATAAAGATATGATTTATCAAGTGAATAGAATAAAAAAATATGGAAATAAGTTTTGCCATTCTTGGAATGGGTCTTTTATGTTTGGTAATTGGAGCTTTTTTAGGCTATATAACCAGACAATCAATTGCTAAAAAGCAATTAAACACAGCGGAGGGAAAAGCTTCTAAAATTATTGAAGAAGCTGAAAAAAAATCACAAGAACTTATTCTAGAATCGAAGAATAAGGCTGTTAATATTTTAGAAGAAGCTAAAAATAAGGAAGCTGAAAGAGAAAGTCAGATTATGCGTTTAGAAGAAAGATTAGAAAAAAGGGAATTAATTGTGGATAATAAGATGGATGAATTAGATCGTGGGCGAGAAACTCTAGAAAAGAAAGCAGGAGAAATTAAAAAAATCAAAAGAGAAGTTGAAGAAACTAGAAAATTGGAACTCAAGCGTTTGGAAAAAATTGCTGGTCTTTCTAAGGAAGATGCTAAGAAAGTGCTTTTGCAATTAACAGAAGAAGAGAGTAGGGATTTAATTGCTAGGAAGGTAAAAGCATTAGAATCAGAAGGGAGAGAAGAACTGGATAAGAAAGCTAAGGATATAATGACTCAATCAATCCAAAAGTATGCGGGAACGCATGCATCTGATGTAACAACTTCAACAGTGAATATTACTTCGGATGAGGTGAAAGGGAGGATTATTGGACGAGAGGGAAGAAATATTAAAGCCCTAGAAAGATTAACGGGAATCGAAATTATTGTTGATGATACACCGGAAGCAATTGTCATATCTGGATTCAATCCAATTCGTCGAGAAATTGCTAAAATTGCAATTGAAAAATTAGTTAGCGATGGACGTATTCATCCAACAAAAATTGAAGAAGCTGTTGAAATTGCTAAGAGCGAGGTAAATAATAAAATAAAAGAAGCAGGAGAAGCTGCTGTTTATGATGTTGGAGTAGCTGGATTAGAGCCAAAACTAATTCAAGTTTTGGGAAGACTTAGATACCGAACTAGTTATGGACAAAATGCATTGCTTCATTCTTTAGAAGTTGCTCATTTATCTGGTGCTTTGGCAGCAGAATTAGGAGCTGATGTTAATTTAGCGAAAAGAGCTGGAATTTTGCATGATATTGGAAAGGCAGTTGATCACGAAGTAGAAGGAACTCATGTGGAGATTGGAATTAAAATTTTACAAAAATTTGGTGTTGATAAATCAATCATTGATACAATGAAGTCTCATCATGAGGATTATCCTTTTGAAAGCCCTGAGTCGATGATTGTGGCAGCTGCTGATGCAATTTCAGCTAGTCGCCCAGGAGCGAGAAAAGACACCCTAGAGAACTATTTGAAGCGTCTGGGAGAGCTTGAGGATGTAGCAAATTCATTCGAAGGAGTTGAAAAAACATATGCAATTCAAGCAGGACGCGAAATCAGAGTATTTATTAAACCAGAAGATGTTGATGATCTCGGTGCTATTAAAATGGCACGTTCAATCGCTGATAAAATTGAAAGAGAATTAAAATATCCTGGAGAAATTAAGGTAAATGTTATTCGAGAAACTCGGGCAACTGAAATGGCACGGTAAGAGATGCTATTGTATTTTAAAATAAAAATTTTATATGGGGCCCCGCCCGCATCGCTACGCGAAGAATTGCGGGCGGGTGTGGATAACTGACTTGCTTTATTTAAAGCAAAAAGAGTAAAATGAAGACATAGAGTAACTAACTTAAAATGAGATTTAATTAATCTCAATCTAGAAAGGAAGGTGAAATATGGCTAACGTTAATAAAGATTCTCTAATTTCTTCTATTTCTGCTATAACTGAACTTTCAAAAAAAGATATCGAGTTGACTATTGAGACAATGACAGATGTAATTACTAAATCAATTAGATCAGGAGATAAGGTAACCTTAACTGGATTTGGAACATTTCGTGTTTCTGATCGAGCTGCTCGAGAGGGAATCAATCCTCAAACAAAGGAGAAAATTCAAATTCCAGCAATGAAAGTGCCTAAATTTACAGCCGGGAAGACCTTAAAAGAAGCAGTTAGGTAGAAAAATTATTGAATTTTAAATTTTTCGAAATTAGAAGATAGGAACAAAATCCCTCAATAGGGGATTTTGTTTATTAGAAATTGACTAAAGTTAATTTTTAGAGTATCATTTAATTCAGTTTTGAAATAAGAATTATAATTTAAAAACGGAGTGTCGTATACCGGTAGTACACATGATTTGGGATCATGTTGACTGGGTTCGATTCCCAGCACTCCGACAAAAGAGAAAATTTTATTTTAAGAATTGATTTATAAAATTGGAAATTCAGTCATTATAATTTGATTGAAAATTATAAATTTTAAATTAAAAATTAAATATTTGCGGGTATCGTATAATGGTTTCTTATGTCAGCCTTCCAAGCTGAAGATGGGGGTTCGATTCCCCCTACCCGCTCAAATAAGAAAAAGCTCTAGTTCATCTAGAGCTTTTTCTTATTATTGGAAGATGGAATCGAACGGGCAGAAGCGAGCGTTATGCGAGAGTCGACAGATGTGGATGAGCATTTGGCTCTGCCCAGGACAAGGAGTCCAAATTTTTCGGGACGACGCGGAATTTCCCCTACCCGCTCCAAAAAGAAAAGGCTCTGGTTTATCCAGAGTTTTTTTATTGACAAAAAGACATTTAAAGGTTAATATACGAAATCAAAATTGTTATTTTAAAATTAAATAAATGTATAGACAAGGAGGTTTTGTATGTATGAAAAAATTGATGAAGTAAAAAATAAGCTTAAGGAAATATCAGATATTAGGACACTTTTTCAGTATAAGAAGAAATTTATGTTTGGAACGAGTCAGCACAATTTGATTGAAAAAAATGGCGAAGAGCTGTTGAAAAAAGATCTTCCAAAAATATCTAATATGTTTCTCCTTATCTTTTACTGGGAGCGAGTTTCTACTTATTCAAAATCTGAAAAACTTATTGAAGATAGGGCGAATGAATTATTAGAAGATGTGGGTGTCACTAACATGCTAAAATGGTTTCTACGTATATATAAGCAGGTAGAAAAAGGGGATAGAAAGCTGCCACTTTTTATGAGAAACAATTTTGAAAAAAAGGTTAAAGAAATTAAGGACTTTCTTTAAAAAATTAAACCCACTGGTAAATTACCAGTGGGTTTTTTATGTTGTAAATTTGATTTTTTGCTTTGAATGTGCTATAATAGATATAGAATAAAAATAATCAGCTCGCCTCGATGAGGAATGAAGTTCGAGCCAGCCTCGCCGAGTCTAGGCGGGTCGAAGTGGGTGAAAGACCTGCTTTTTGTTTTAATTAAAAAACAAAAAATGATAAAAGTAAAAAAATCTAAGAAAAAGAAAAATAATTTGAAAAAGAAGGGGTTTTTTGAATTTGGAAAAAATTTAAAAAAACTTAAAAGTAAAGATCATCTTAAGGTAGAGACTGCTACTTTTGGTTTTTTGATAATTTTTTCTTTATTTTTTTTAACATTAATTTTTGCAGGTGTTTCGATACGAGAGTTGAATCGAAAAAAAATTCCAACTCCTCCTTCTATCTTAGAATTAAGGATAGGCAATATGGTTAGGGGTTATCCGCTAGAAGAAATGGTGCCTTTTATTGTTAAGCAAAATAAAGAAGTGGCTAAATATTTAGTAGCCATTTCCAAAAAAGAGAGTAGCTGGGGTGAGAATTCACCGCAGAAAGATGGAAGAAATTGCTATAACTATTGGGGTTATCGAGGAGCTTATAACCAAACTGATTCAGGCTATAGTTGTTTTGACAGTCCAGAGCAAGCAGTTAAAGTTGTGGGAAGAAGAATTAAAGAACTTCTAAAGCAAAATATTAAAACACCAGCGGATATGATTGTTTGGAAGTGTGGTTCTAGTTGTGCTGGTCATGGTGACGGGAATGTTCAAAAATGGATTGATGATGTCGGTTACTATTATTATAAATTATAAAATATTTTGAAAAAGTCTTACATATTTATTTTAATTTTAGTTGCAGTTTGCTTGATTGTAATTTTTATTTTTAAGAATGAAAAAAAGACAGTTAAAATTGAAAATAATTTTCAAGAAGAAATTAAAAAAGAAATAGCAGAACAAGAAGAGGAAAATGAAGATGAGGAAGAAGTAGTTGAAGAAGTAGTTGGAGAAGTGGGAATACAAAAAGAAAATAAAATAGAGACTTCTATAGAGGCCCCTATAGTGACCACTAAAAAAGATTTAGAAATTATTGATAAGTTAGTTAGCTTTGGTTTTCAGAAATCAAGCGGAAGAAAAATTGACGCCGTTATTATTCATTCTTCCTATGATGCTTTGGGGGATAATCCCTACAGTGTTTCAGGGTTAATTAATGAATATAAACAATATGGAGTGGCCCCACATTACCTAATTGATCGAAAAGGAAAAACCTATCTTTTAGTTGAAGAAAAAAATATTGCCTATCATGCTGGAGTCAGCCAAGTCCCAGACGGGAGAACAAATGTGAATCTTTTCTCAATCGGGATTGAAATGATGAATACGAAAACTGATAAATATACTGATGAACAATATGAGTCTTTAAAAAAACTTTTAATCGACATTAAAAACAGATATAATATAAAATATATTTTGGGGCACGATGATATTGCCCCAGAAAGAAAAGATGATCCGTGGAATTTTGACCCTAGTAGAATATAATTCCGATAAATCGGAATTATTCTACGGGGCAGGTTGGGATAAAATAAAGTAATTATTAAGTTATCATTTCACATTTAACATTTTTCATTTATTTATCAGTGATCATTTTTTAATTTATTTTAAAATGTTTAAATATTTAAATGGGAAATAAATGTTAAATGGAAAACGGAAAATTTATGAATTTAGTAATTGATATTCATGAAAAAAAAGTTAAAATTATTCTTCTAAGAAATGGAAAGGAAGAAGATGTTTTGGAATTCACAGAAGCTAATAATCTATCTGAAAAACTTTTACTAAGCATTGCTGAAATATTGGAAAAAAATAATCTGAAACCGAAAGATATTGTAAATATGGAGTTAAAATCTAATTTAACAGACAGCTTTACTACCTATAGGATAGGAAAAGTGATTGCGGATACTTTTAATTGGAGCAATGGGTTTTTATTTCAATAAAAATTGTGGATAACTCCATTTATATCCCAAAAAAGTATGCTATAATAAAACTAATAAAATAATCAGAAAAATTTGTTCCCAACCCCCAAGCAAAGCTATTTTTTAGCTTGTTCTGAATAAAATAAAAAAACAAAACTAATGTCGGAAGACAACCAAAATCAAGGAATAAGTCATAATTCTCTATCGAGTACTTTCCAAAATAGAGTACTTTT
>Ga0222628_1000534_pt1 | contig 15389 bp, 24 predicted proteins | sample AntAcemetageno95_FD_179860 | JGI IMG/M metagenome (GOLD analysis project Ga0222628, IMG submission 179860) | Saline water microbial communities from Ace Lake, Antarctica - #95 | ecosystem: Environmental > Aquatic > Non-marine Saline and Alkaline > Saline | place: Antarctica: Ace Lake | collected...
TTCTTTCTGGTTGTGGCTTTTATAAGATTTTTTAATGCTAATTGATAGCGTTTATCTTTTAAAGCAACTTTTTCTTCTTTAACTTTTTTATGAAGTGGATATTCTTTTACAAAATCAACATTCATTTTTTTTGTCCAATCATTTTTGTAATTATTTTTATCTTGTTCCTTGAAGCCTATTGTATGATAATATTCGTGTAACATTATTTTGGCTAACTCCTTACTATTTTTAAAAGACATTTTTTGAATATTCTTTTCTTTTTCAAAACTAAAGCCAATTGGTATTTTTATATGAATCCAAAAGCCGTTTATGACTGCTCTACCACTGACATATTTCTGTTTATTACCATTTTTAATTTCTAAAATAAAATGTTTACTTCTTTTATAAAAAGGATAATCAGGATATTCAATAGTATCTACTTCTTTTACACATCTTTTAAATAATGCTTGTAGGTCTTTTTTATCCCACAGAGTAGAATTTTTAATTTGCATATTTGGTCTCCTGTCTTTTGAATAGATTTATTCAAAAAACCTTTAATATATAAACAAACCTAAAAGCCTAAATTTTACTTTATGCTTTTTTAGTAATGCCACCAATCCAATACTTGCCCAAGTTAGCTATTTCTTCTGGACAATTTTCTATGGCTTGGGATACAACACATTGTAAATCTCGGGTAGCATCTTCAGGTGTTTTAGCAATAACCTCAAAATCTACATTGATTGTGTAATGATTTTCTTTTGTCATATAGTCTCCCTTATCCACTGAATAGATATATTCAGTTGATAATAAGTTAATTAAACCTAAGAGCATAAATTCTACTTTATGCCCTCTTGGTTTATTTATCTTTCTTCTACCTGTGTTTTATGAAACAGATGATAAACTTTCGGGTACATTCTTACATTCTCGCCTTCTTCATTTGTGCCTTCCTTTTTCTCATCTTTGTTTTCAATCTTTATCCAAGTTACTCCGTGTATCTTGGATTTCTCATCTTTCTTAACTTTAAATCCATTTTGTTTCCAGCCTTGAAAAGTTTTGCTATCGACATAAGGTAAGCCTTTTAAGCTTAACTTTTTCATTTGGGTTAGTACAAAATAGAATCCGTAGTAACTAACTCCTTTCAAGCCTGCCTCTCGGAACATTGCATCAGCCTCCATATCATTATCAGCCAATGCTTTACTTCTTTTCCAATCAGTTCTTAACTTGCCAAAATATTCTCTTTTTTCTTCTTTAGTAAATTCTTTTTTCATATAAGTCTCCTTTTTCTTACTTTATGTCTAAATAAAGCAAGAAATCAATTTATAAGTAAATTCCTGCCTTTTACTTTATGTAAAAGACAGAGGTTACTTACTCAAAACCGAACATATCGGCATACATTTCTGCCATTTCATCACTATCTTCTACATCAAAAATTTCCGATGGAACCATTCCATCATATTCAGGATTATGTTTTTGTTCTTTAATCTTCTTCGGTTCAATGGAAGGCAACATATTGGTCTCCTCTAAATTCCGCTGATTTACTTTATGCGATAAAGTAGTTATCTGTGGAATCAATAATTAGCAAATGTAAGAGCTTTTAAAAGCCCAAACACTTATCAACTATTTTTCATTCAAATTGACAGGATACATCAACCAATTTACTACTCCAGTACTTTTGTATTTTTTTTTATTATATGCCCTTAAAAAAATCCTTGCTTCACTTTCTGTTTTAAATTTTCCAAGTTCTTTAACATATTTATCTTTTGAATGATAATTTTGTATTCCAAACATATTCGTCTCCTCTAAAAGCCATAGGGTTACTTTATGTAAATAAGTAAGGCTTTTATACTTAACAAATGTAAAAGCTGTGGCTGTTGATTTAGGGGCAATTACTCCCACTTATACATAACCCGTAGTGTGCAATAGCTTAACAGGCACCACAGTCTCAAACATTTTTTAACTATAAATTTATGAAAAACCCATAAACTGATAAAAAAGCGACAAATCCCATTAGCAAGGTAATAACTATATTACCTAAAATACTGTCTTCTTCTTTATGATTAAGAGTCTTCCAGTTTTTCTGGTAGTTGCTCATAAATTTTTAAGTGTTATTGATAAAAGTAAATACCTGCCCGTTTAGAATCTGGGGGCAAGTATCTAATTTTATACATTTTACTTTATAGTACAACTTTAGGATATAACCTAATCCTTTCATTCAAATCTTCCGCCATTTCTTTTTCTTCAGGAAGTAAAAGTTTTGTTTTTGTTACTAACTGAATAACTAACAAAAGAAACTTTCTTTCGTGCTTAGTTAAGCGTGTGATTGTCATATTGGTCTCCTTCACCAGTTTTATATTTAAAATAAAAAACTGAATGAATAAATAAATAAATTCCAACCCACTTTTTAAAATGGGCTGAATATTTTCTTATTTACTTTGGTGGGCAATTTCTTCTAAAAACTCCCCCATTTCGTGTTCAATGCCGTCTTTTTCATCTTTGTCTTTATCCCAATCAAATACACATAGCTCGTAATAGCTACTATTTAACTTGTCTAACTCCTTTTCTATAATATCAGTCTCATTATTATATTCATCTTCATCATAATCATCAATATCATCAATTGGGTTGCTATTTAAGTATTCAATAGCTTTTTCAGTTATTTCCAATCCCTTATACAATTTTGTATATTTTGGGTATTCTTTCTCCATTTCGTTTTTTAAACTCAATAAAAAACTTGAATGCGTTTCTTTATAACCATTACCTTCCCATTGGCTAAAACCGCCATTTCCAACTTGGTAATTTAGATTGCCTAATACAACTGCCACCCGTTCCAAGTAATCCAGATGATTGAAAAATTGGTCATTGTTCCAATCTTTATTTTGTTTCCACTTATCGTAAGCGGAATCCATTAAAGATTGATGTAAATCTTTTTTCATATAGTCTCCCTTATCCTTCCAGTTTTTAATATCAATTAAAAAGCTAAAAAGATAATAGTTAAAAAACAAATTTAGACTGGCTATTTTTTAATAACCAATCCTTTATCCAGTTTTTTAGCTGTTAGTCCTCGTCTAAACTCTCACTAATCTCTTTTATTAAAGCAATTATATTTTCCTTTGCCCTAACTTCATATTCCGATGCTTCATCAGTTAGTTCCCATTCCTCCCAACATAACTCTAAATCGTTGTAAGTATTTTCAAACTTACAATAGCTCATACTTGCCATATATTTAGTCCCCTTTTTAGCTTTTTATTTCAAGCTAAAATGTTAATTTAAAAAACAAATTGAGATTGACTATTTTATAATAGTCAATCCTTTATCCAGTTTTTAATAACTAACTGAAGCAATATCTTTATTCACAAGTTTGATAATCTCCCAAATAATATCTTTTTGTCCTTCCAATATAACTGTTTTGCCATATATAGGAATTTCTTTTTCTCGTTCTGTGTCAATCTCATTCTGCTTTGAATTAGCATATTGGTTTAAAAGCTGTTTCAATCCCAGCATTTTTTCTATTTCCATATTGGTCTCCTTTTGTTCAATCTGTTTTTAAATAAAAAACTGATTGAAACTATTATAAGTAAAATACTAAACCTTAATCACCTTATAATTGAATGATTTTTTAGCGTTAAGGTTTAATGTTTTTGCGTATAATTACCAACCACTTATCCAGTTTTTTAGCTGTGATAAGTAGTTAAATAAACAAGCGGGACAATTTTAATTTTTAAAATTGTCGCCGTTTGGTTACTTTTTTAGGCTATCAAAATACTCTTTTTCTTTTCTTTCTTTTTCTTCCATATAATCTAATTCTCTGTTACTGCTTTCATCAATTTCTTTTGCACTTTTGAGTTCGCCTTCAAAATTGATATTACGTTTATTCCATTGGTTTTCAAATGTCATATAGGTCTCCAAGTTAGTCTTTTATTTTGAATAAAAAACTAACATAATTATTTTTAAAAATAAAAAAAACAAGCGGGACAATTTTAAAAATTAAAATTGTCGCCGTCTGCTTATTTTGAGACATTATAAACTATTGTGGTTTTTTAAAAAACTCTCCAGGTGCATTTTACGAATAACTCGGATTGAGGGGATTATCGCCCTTCTCAATCGCATTCTCTTTTGCAGTTTCTGAGCGTAATTTTTTGCATTAAAAAATTAAACACCAATTCCTATCCGACCTGCCAAGTTTTTTAACTCACTAATAGTTATTTTTTAATGTTCCTCAAGCAATCCTATTATATACTTATTATATATCTTTTATATATTATACTTATATAGTAGCATATTTTTTAAAAGGTGTCAAGCATATAAAGCACTATAGATACCTGTTATATAGCGTAAGGCACTATGCTATGGGTATTAGAATAGTGTGTGGATAACTTATAAAAAACTTAACAGAATAAAAAACTATTTTAATACTTGAAGTGGATAACTTATTATAATTAAAATAACAAAAAAGTTAGCCTTTTTTGATAATTAGTTTTGTTATAAAATATATAATTGATATAAGCAATGGATAAGTTTTAAGCCCTGAATAAAAAACTTACTAATTGCTATATACTACATAAGCAAAAGTCGGCGGGAGTGTATAACCTTAGGCATTTTAGTTATATATTGTACTGTTAAATTAGCATTGATTGGATAAAACTTATTGAATAATAAACAACTAACTGAATGACAAAACACTTAACAAACCTAACCGTCCCGCCCGCTGGGTAATTTTACTATAAGTAATATAATTATATAAGTAGCTAACCAGTCAACCAATCAGAATTATAAAACACTTAACATATCGGCTCGGCTTAAATAAATAAGAACGATTGTGATAAGCAATTAAGGCAAGTAGTATTCATATAGCCCTCCCGCCGTAAATAAATTACATCAGGATAATCCCGCCCAAAGTAATAATAAAGAGATAAAGTTATAAAGAGATAAAAGGGAGAGACGATGAGGACTTGTTTTGTTTTTAGCTGAATAATAAAAAACTGGATAGAATAATTAAGGCATAAAAAGGGCAGGTACAGTCCTCCCTGCTATACTAAGCCGTTCTCTCTTCCTTCCTGCTGTGGTATATCTGTTAAGTTTTAAAGCTGTTAAGTGTTGTTGAGTCCCGCTGTTTTTCTCAGAAAGTATAGAATATGCTAAGCTTTGACAGAAGTATAGATATATTACTTAATATGTATAACTATTAGCTAATGTTAGGTAAGTAATAAATAGCTTTTTTAAGCTAAAAGGTATCTATAGGCTAAACCACCCGTGGTAGAACGCATAATTGGCTTCCTTGCTTATGTAGCTGGTTATTCTGATAACCTTAAAAACTTAACAGCTTGAGGCACTATCCCGCCCCATTAGAATTATCAGGAGATATAATTAGCAATAGTATAGCAAAAGAAAGTATATAGACCCCCCTAAAAACTTACAAAAAAAGTTTTATATATATAATGCAATAGTACCCTATAATTTTCCCTAAATTTTTATCCTTTTGTTAAGTTTTTATTTATATAGATATATTATATTTTTTTTATTTTTAGTATATTCGTTAGTTTTTGCAAATACCTGAAAAATATATTGAATTGCCCTGTGGATAAATATATAGCCTAAATAATAAAAACCCCTAAGATTATATGTTTTGTATCCAGTTTTTCATTACTTATAAAAAACTTGACAATTATCAAAAACTACGCTATACTAATTATGTAGATTTGATATATTATCGCCTACCAGCTTATCCCGTCCCCATAATATTCTTCCCCTTTTCAGTGCAAACTTGAATGGCTGGTGAATAGGGGATGGTATAATGTCTTATTATTATTTAACAATTACCATTTAACAATTATTATATAATATATGTATTCCCTAACCCTTACCCATAAATTTGATTCAGCCCACAGATTAAGAGATTATGAAGGTCCTTGTGCTAATATCCACGGGCATACTTGGCGTGTAAAGATTAAAATAAAAGTTGATGAATTAGTAAAAGATATGGTAATAGACTTTAAGGACTTGAAAAATGCTATAGACAAGAGGTTTGACCATAAATTTATTAATGACCAAGTAAATTATAATCCGACAGCAGAGAATATTTCAAAAGATATTTATAATATGGTTAGAAAGTTATATTTTGGTATAGCAGAAAAAGGAGAAGACAAGATAATGCCTATTATAGCAGTAACAGTCTGGGAGAGTGATAATGCATCAATTACATATTCAGAATAGTCCTTATTTGGGCTATTTTTTAAATTTATGATGAGACCCTGTGTACAATGTGGAGCTACTGGAAATAAGGAATGGAATTATTCTTTTGATGATGCCACACGGATAATAACTGCCACCTGTAAGGAATGTGGAAATAAAGTTAGATTTAACGCTAAGAAGAGGAACCCGCCCAAGCCAAAAAGTGAGAGAGTAAAGGGAGAATTTGAGACACGGAATGGAAAATCTTATATGAAAGATATAAAAGGCAATTTCAGAGAGATTTGTGTGGTAAAGAACCCATTTCCTTGGTTTATGCAAGTAATATTTAAAGATGAATTTACATTACATCAACGTAATAATTCAGATATTAAAATATTTTTAGAATAAATTAACATAAAAATTATGACTAATACAACAAAAGTAAAGAAACCTTGCCCACCAACAGGACCAGCTAAAGATGGCAGAGGAAAAGGAACTGGCAGACCAGGAGGTTCACGCAGTGGCAAACGCAAATAAAATAGATAAATATGTTTAAAGTAAACGAAATATTTAAGTCCATTCAAGGGGAAGGTATTGATATTGGCTTACCAATGGTGTTTATACGGTTTGCAGGGTGCAATTTAGCCTGTAAATGGTGCGATACTCCGTATGCCAGCCGAGAGGATAGTAAATATACTGAGAAATCTCTTGAGGATACTATAGAGTATGTCTCGTCTTGTGGGGCAACTGCAGGAGTATGTTTAACAGGCGGAGAGCCGTTTGTTCAGGATACAGAGGAGTTAGATAAATTGATTTATGCTTTAAAGGGATTAGGATACTTTTTAAATATAGAAACCAATGGTTTTATCTTACCAGACTTAAAAAATGGTAATTTAGTAGATAGATTCAGTGTTTCGCCTAAATTATCCAGTTCAGAAAATGTTAAGGTCAAGATAAAGACTTTACAGAAGTATGTAGATGAGTATCCACATAAAACCTTCTTTAAATTCGTTATAAGCAATGAAGATGATTTCAAAGAAATGGTGAGTATTCTAAAAAAGCTAAAAGGATTTACCAATCACAGGATTCCAGTTATAGTTCAGCCAAATGTAGATGCGTTTCTTGCCTTAGATGTTAATAAGCAAGCCAGTCAATTTAAAGAAGTCCTGAAAATGATTTTAGATAGTTTTAGAATTGTAGCAACTAAATATAATATTAGAATTATCCCACAGATACATAAATTTATCTGGCAAAATAAAAGAGGTGTATGAAACCGTATAAAAGGTATTTGCCTTATGAAATAGAAAAAAATGTAAGAAAGCCTAATTGGCAAAGAAGAGTAATTGGAGTATTAATCTTAATATTTGGAATTATTTTTCTATTAATGACTTTATGAATCAACAAACTATAACTTTTTTAACAGAAAGTAATTTAATCGAAGGTGTTGGGGAAGAAGGATTGCCTGATAGCATTAAAGCATTTACCTACTTAATGCAAGTAAGAGCACCTCTCACAGAAAAGCATATTTTAAAGACTCACCGCTTGCTGATGAAGAATTTAGACCCAGAGATTGCAGGGAATATTAGAGATGGTGGTGTGCAAGTAGCATTAAGAATTTGCCCACCATACGATAAAGTTAAGGTTTTATTGCCTAATTTTTTAACGGATATAAATAAAGATATAAAAAGTAAGGATAACCAAGCGAATTCAGAAAAGATTTGTAAGAAACTACACAGAGTATTTGAGCTAATCCATCCTTTTTGGGACGGCAATGGAAGAGTAGGCAGAATGATTTGGAACTGGCACAGGAAACAAAAGAGTCTGCCACTTTTGATAATAAAGGATGCTGAAAAATATGATTACTATAAATTATTCAAATAAAGTATGTTCGTCAAAACATTATCAGAATTTAAACAAGCAGTAGCCTCTTTGCCTAAGTTAATAGCGGTAGATACAGAAACAACCTCGCTAAACCCAAGACAGGCGGAATTAGAGGGTATAGGTTGGGGAGATGGGAAGAATCAGTACTATATTGATTGGGGAATCTGTGATTTTAGAGATGAAGCAATAGATGCTTTTAAAAGTTTATTTAAAACCCACGAGATAATCTTTCATAATGCCAAGTTTGACATAAAGATATTTAAAGTGGTTTTAGGAATAGATTACCCTGATAAAATCCACGACACAATGATTATGAGTTGGTTATTAAATGAAAATAGAGGACACGGGCTAAAAGATTTGACAACCACAATTTTAAAAAGAAAGGTAGTTAAATATGACCAAGTACAGAAAGAGGTTACTTTATTTGATGATGCGGAATCAATAAGACAGGAAATGGCAGATTATTGTTGTGCAGATGTGAAAAATACTTTTGATTTATTTACAGAATTTAAGCCTAAAATGGAAGAAGAAGATTTGTGGTATTGTTATGGGACAATTGAACTGCCCTTAATCAAAGTTTTAACAGATATGGAATTAAAGGGGGTTACAATAGATGTTAGTAAATTACAGCAGTTAGCAAAAAAGGCAGAGTCTATTTTATTGGAAAAAGAATCTTTAGTCCAAACCTTAGTTGGCAATGAGAATATAAATATCCGTTCCAGTAAACAGTTAAGAGACATTTTATTTACCAAATTAAATATTATACCAGAAAGGATGACTCCTTCGGGAGTACCTTCCACAGATAATGAAACTTTAAAAGAATTGGCTAAGGAAAATAGTGCAGTACAGGCAATTCTGGATTTTAGAGAGTTTGATAAATTAAATGGCACTTATTTAAAAGGATTGCAGGAAAAAGCAGAAGAAGGGGTGTTACACACAGATTTTTTACAACACAGAACAAGAAGCGGGAGATTGGCAAGCGCTAACCCTAATTTACAGAATATACCAGTTAGATTTGATGAATTTGATGTTAGACAGGCGTTCGTTCCACGAAAGGGGTATAAGTTTATTATAGCTGACTACTCTCAGATAGAGTTAAGAGTAGTAGCCTATTTTTCCCAAGAAGAAGCAATGACAAAGATTTTTAATGAGGGTGGAGACATTCATCAGCTCACAGCAGATATGGTAGGTTGCTCAAGACAGCACGCCAAAGCAATAAATTTTGGCTTGATATATGGATTGGGACCGACAAGATTGGCAAAAGATTTAGAAATTTCTTTTGAACAAGCCAAAGCGTATATGCAGACCTTTTTCCATCAGTATCCAAAGCTAACCTCTTATATTTCCTTTGTTCAGAACAGCGGGTTATACGCAGGTTATGTAAATACCTTAACCCGCAGACGAAGAAGATTTAATTTTTCACGTAGCTCTTCTAAAGGAGAGATAGAATCAATTAAAAGAAAATTAATAAATACAAAGATTCAAGGGTCGGCGGCAGACCTAATGAAAATAGCAATGCTTAGAATAAACCGAGCGTTAAAAGGATTAGACGCATATATGCTTATTCAGATTCACGATGAAGTAATAGTAGAAGCCAAGGAAGATATAATAGATGAGGCAATGGCAAAGGTTGAAGATGCTATGGAAAATGCAGTAAAGTTTAATATACCAATTCCAGTGGAAGCCAAAATAGCTGATTGCTGGAAAAAATAAATTTATGTCATTATATATTTGTGATAATTGTGGTGGTGTTGAAAACACTGCCCTGTCATTGTGTAGTTGGACGAGCGAAGAAAAACTTTGTTCAGAATGTTGCCCCGCCCAGAAAAAATGGCATAATAAATTTAAAAAGACTTATAAAATGCCGAAAGGCGAAAGAGATATATTTAAAGAGATAAGTTAATAAATTTTTTTCTATGAATGATACAAACCGATTAAAAATTGAAGACCTTATTCGCCAGATACTTGTGTATTTGGGGGAAAACCCTGATAGAGAGGGCTTAAAGGGGACTCCCAGCAGAGTATCCAGAATGTATAAAGAAGTTTTTAGAGGGTATAAGAGCGAACTGCCTAAAATCACAACTTTTTCAAATGATACTGATGGAATTACTTATGACCAGATGATTGTAGACCAAGGAGATTTTTATTCTCATTGTTTGACAGGAGATTCACAGGTAAAGACTGTGAAGGGGACTTTTAGAATTAAAGATTTAGCTGGCAAAAAAGAAAAAGTTTATTGTTATGATGAAGAAAACAAAAGATTTACAATTTCCGATGCTACCAATATAAGAAAAACCAGAAAGAATACAGAAGTATGGAAATTGACTACTGATTATAATGTTATCTATGCTACTCCAGACCATAAATTTCTTACTTATAATCGCGGGTGGATTCAATTAAAAGATTTGCAACCTAAGGATAGTTTAGTAGCTTTGAATACACGCCTATATGATGATTATTTGAATATTCAAGCAAGTCATTTAAAAGATGGGTGGAAAAAAGAGCATAATTTCATTTACGAAGAAGTGTCAAAGATTAAACTAAAAAAAGGAGAATTAGTTCATCATATAGATTATGATAAAAGAAATAATAGCATAAGTAATTTACAAAAATTGACTAATAAAGAACATTCAAGTTTGCACGCAAAGGAGTTTCAAGAATCTTTATCTTTGGAGGAAAAATCGGAAAATGGAAAAAGAGCTAATAGAGGATTTCAGAATTTACAAAACAGTAATCCAGCTAAGTATAAAAAAGTAAAGAAAAAAGCAACTAATTCATTAAAGAGTTTTTATCAAACAGAAGCAGGAAATAAATTAAAGGAAGATAAAAGTAAATTTATGCAAAAGGAATGGAAAAAAAGAAAAGAAATGAATAATCATAAAGTTGTAAAAGTAGAATTCTATGGTAAAGAAGATGTGTATAATATGGAAGTAAAAAAATATAAGAATTTTGTTGCTAATGGTTTAGTAGTTCATAATTGCGAACATCATATGGTGCCGTTTTTTGGGAAATACTATTTTGCGTATATCCCAGATAAAACTATTTTAGGATTAAGTAAGGTTGCCAGAGTAGTTGAGCACTTTTCAGCTAAATTACAGATTCAGGAAAGATTAGTTAAAGTAATTGTAGATGCGTTAGAGTCTGCTTGCCAACCGAGAGGAATGGCTTTGATAATGAAGGGTGAACATCTATGTAAAGAAATGAGAGGGGTAAAGAATAAAGGTGTAATGATAACCAGTGAATTAAGAGGAGTTTTTAAAGATGAACACAAAGTTAGACAGGAATTTCTTGATTTAATTAATCTAAAAGCAAATATCTTATGACATTTATTATTGTAAAAACTAATTTTGAAGCTATGCATTTTTGGTCAGAAGCTACACAAAAAGTTGCTTTTTTAAAAAACTTGCATAGACATATTTTCTTTGTTGAGGTTAAAATGGAAGTTACAGAGTTAGATAGAGAAATTGAATTTTTTACACTGAAAAAAGTATTAGATGATTATATCGGAGTAAATTATAAAGGACTTGAGTTTTCTAAGAGCTGTGAAATGATTGCGAGCGAAATAAAAGTATATTTAGAAAATAATTATAATAATAGAAAAATCTCGGTGGCTGTCTTTGAAGACAACGAAAACGGGGCTATCTGCGAATAAATATGATTTTACAAAAGAAACGACAAGAAATATTGGATAATCTTCCTCCAAAATTGAGAGAAACTTTAGATTGGAAGAAACTCGACCAAGAGGTAAGTACAACCATTACCCAGAAACAGCCCAGAATCTATCAGATTGAATTGACCTCTAAGTGTAATTTTAAATGCACTTTCTGTCCACGGACACAAGATTTGGTAAAGAATAGAGTCAGAGATTTGACAATAGAAATGTCTTTTAAGCAATTTAAGATAGTCTTAGATAAAATGCCTTGGCTAAAGTCGCTTGAATTGTTTATGTTCGGAGAACCTTTTCTTCAGAAAGACTTACCTAAATGTATTGCTGAGTGTACAAAAAGAGATATAAGTACAGTAATTGCCAGTAACTTGATGTTAGCTACTCCTGAAAGGGTTGACGAAGTATTTGAGGCAGGACTCGATTATCTGGTTATGGATATTGATTCATTGGATGAGAAAAAGTATTTAAAATATAGAGTTGGTGGAAATTTCGAGTTACTACAAGAGCGGGTTAAATATATTTTAGCTCACCCCAAAAGACCTTATTGTATAGTTCAGACCATTTCATTAGATAAGGAAAAAGAATATACCGAAGAAGAATTCTTAGAATGGACGGGGGGACTAAAGCCAGACATAATTACTTATAAATTTTTAGATACCTTTAGAGGATTAATTTTAGATAAGGGAGAGTTTAAGGGAATTTGTAAAGACCCTTTTTATGGATTCAGTATCCACGCAGATGGAAATATAGTACCTTGTGATAAAGATTGGTCTGGAATAAATGTAATGGGTAATATTTTTAAAGATGATGTAATGGAAGTTTGGCACAGTAAAAAGTATAAAAATTTTAGAAAACAGATGTTATCAAAGAATCATAAGCCCCCAATGTGCCGAAAATGTGTGGAGGGGGGGTTAATAAATTTTCGAAGTCAACTGCGTGTGCAGGTTAATATGTTAAGAGGAAAATTTATTGACAATAAATAATTATGCAAGCTGATTTTCAAAAAAACAAGAAGAATGACTGGCGTTGGGTTTATACACCATTTGGCTGGGTATGGTGGAATTGTGTTACCCACGAACTTGAATATAGTTTTTGGAGGGGAATGTTTAAAAAAATATTTAACAAATAAACTTATGATAATTTATTTACCTTTAGAAGATTTAGAGCAACGCTATACTAAAATGATGAATGCTACTATCAAACCTTATGTAGATAAGTATTTGTATCCAAAGATAAAAGATTCAGGCAAGATAGAAAAGGGGCAATTTCTTGATATTAATAAAACTTGCATATTCAAATCAGCACAGATGCAGATGGTTGCAGAGATGTTTCATAAAAATAAAATAAAAGATGGAGATGTGTTTTTAGTAGCAGATATTTTCTATCCAGGAATTGAAGCAATCCGCTATATGGCAGATTTACAAGATATAAAGATTAAGATTTACGGATTTAATTATGCAGGCAGAGCAGATGGTACAGACTTTGTGCAGAAATTAGGAGATTGGGCGGATTCATCGGAAGTAGCCTATCACCAAATCTGTGATAAAGTATTTGTTGGTTCGGAAGACCATAGAGAAAATATTTTAGACCATTTCTTTTTAGAAGACACTGATATAGTAGTTACGGGGTTAATTTGGAATTTAGATTATGTAAAAAAGATATATAAAGGTGGGGATAAAAAAGAGGATTTTATTATATGGCCACACAGGATTTGTAAAGAAAAGGGTTTTGAGGATTTACTAAAGTTTGCTCGTTTGACAAATAAGAAGATAGTTATTACTTCTTGTGGTAATCCAGTAAAGGTTAAGTTACCAAAAAACATAGAATACAAGTATAATCTAACAAAAAAAGAATATTACAAGATAATGTCCAGGGCTAAATATTATTTAAGTACAGCGTATCAAGAAACTTTTGGGTATACAGTTCAAGAAGCCATAGCCTATAGATGTGAGATTTTAGCCCCGTATCGAGCGTGTTATGAAGAAATGTTGCCCGATATAAATGTTTATTTAGAGATAATAGAAGCAATAGAATTAATGGAGTCAGGAAAATCTTTACTTGTTCCAATGAGATATACTGAGAAGTGGAATAATAATATTGAAAAGATAATGAGAATAATTAAGAAATAATATGCACATTTATCTCGCAGGGTTAGAGCAACACGATGGTACTCCTTTTATTGAGGGAGATGCGATTGTTAATGCTTTTATTAGTTATTACTATGTAAGAAGTAGGGGCAACAGTAAACGAATGCCTTCAATAAGGAAAAAAGTTAAAAGAGTAATTGTAGATAGTGGTGCACATTCATTTTTTGCGGAAACCAGCAAAGCTCTGTCCGCATCTGTGGTAGTTAAGAAGCACAAAACCAAAGAAACGCCCGAGATATATTTTCAGGAGTATAAAAAATGGATAAAAGATAATTGGGATTATTTTGATTATTATGTTGAATTGGATATTGGAGAGATTACAGGGCAGAAAAAAGTTCTTGCTTGGCGGGAAGAGTTGAAAAAAGAAAAGTTATTTAAAAAGTGTATAACCGTAGTTCACCCAGGTGTTGTGAGCTTTAAAGATTTTCAGCAAATGATGCTGGATAGTGAGAGCAAGTACTTAGCCTTAGAGGGGGATAGACCTAATAGACAGAGATTACCTTATAATCGTTGGCTAAAACCTGCGTATGAAAAGGGCATAAAGATACACGGGTTTGCAATGACTAAAATGGATGCTTTGAAAAAATATCCCTTTGCTTCGGTAGACAGTACTTCTTGGAAGGCAGGAATAGAATATGGTATTGGTAAAGTACTTACTGACAGGGGGTTAGAAAATATAAGATTTAAAGACCAAAAGAATTGTATCCGCATTAAAAATATTAATCATAAAGTTCATAGCCTAAACAAAGCCGAAAATAGATTTTATCGTTGTATGGTGTCTATAAAAGCATACCAGAAGATGGAACAATATTATACTAATCTTTGGAAAGTTAGGGGTGTGGATTGGAAATAAACTTATGCAATTACGAATTAATACAAAAACAATTAAGATTACTGAGTTAAAACCGAATGCGTGGAATCCTAAGCTAAAACCAGAGGATGATTTAGATGTTTTGCAACAATACGAGGAAGTCATTAAGTCATTAAAGACTTATGGCTTGGTTGACCCAATTTTAGTTAGAAGCGGAAGTCCGGGTAAGCCTTTCGGGTATTATGAAATTATAAATGGTTATCACAGATTCTTAGGTTGTCAGGAGTTGAAATATAAAGATGTGATAGTTAATGATTTGGGTGAAATAGATGACCAACAAGCTAAAAAGTTGACTATTGTTACGGAGGAAATAAAGATTCCAGTAGACCAAGTTAAATTGAGTGCTTTGTTAAAAGAGATGATGTTAAGTGAGGATTTAGACATACTATCAGAAGGGTTGCCCTATTCAAAAGAGTTAATTCAGAGTAAAATTGAATTATTGGATTATGATTGGAGTGATGAGGAGGGGGCAATGGGCGAACCGACAAGGGGCAATATGCCGAGTCCTACAGAGGCGGGAGAAAATACTTTATTCTTAGTTTTTAAAGATGAGAAAGAAAAAGCAGTAGTTGAGAATTTATTTAATCTAATAAAGAGTGAACAAAAGAAGTCTACTATCTCTGATTCTTTAGTATCATTTGCACAATCTTATGGAAAAGACAAATAAACAATTGAA